>Ga0334883_1000859_pt1 | contig 49613 bp, 46 predicted proteins | sample GraSluR1_MG_6_FD_207230 | JGI IMG/M metagenome (GOLD analysis project Ga0334883, IMG submission 207230) | Sludge microbial communities from methane-producing bioreactor in Wageningen University, Netherlands - Granular Sludge_09_05-R1 | ecosystem: Engineered > Bioreactor > Anaerobic >...
GACACTGTCATAGACGCGGACTCATCACAGGACGGGACAGGTTTCCTCTTTAAAGACTTCACTTCTGAGGAACTTGAAAAGGCGATCGAAAGGGCGATCGAGGCCAAAAAAGATGGCGAGAGGTGGGAGAACATAGTAAAAAATGCGATGAACTCCGATTTCTCATGGGACAATTCGGCAAAGGCTTACGCCGAACTTTACAGGGATATTCTGACATCGGACTGATTTTTTACATAAATGCAACTTTGGTGAGACAAACTTTTTATAAAAACAGAATATAATAAAAAAATAATTGTAATTATTACAAAAAAACATCTCATTATTATTTTTTTATAGGCTATAATTGTTTTGTAGTATCAGTGCTTCATATGTGATCCTTAACACTGCATGATCTGAAAATAACTGACTTTTGTCCCAAAATGACAGGGTAACGTTAAAAAGATTTTTTAGGAGGGGTTAAGATGATCCATGGCAAGTACGGTCGTGTCCTGGGCATGGTACTGGCGGGGGGTAAGGGCGAACGGCTGATGCCGCTTACAAAATACAGAGCCAAACCTGCTGTTCCTTTTGCAGCAAAGTACAGGATCATAGATTTTGCGCTTTCCAACATGGTCAACAGCGGCCTTTTTTCAATTTACTGCATGATCCAGTTCAAAAGTCAGTCACTTCATGAACACATAGGAAAGGGATGGCAGTTTGGAAGCGCACTCCGCGGTCGCGACTTTTTCGTCAATGTCGTGCCTGCTCAGATGTGGGACGGAGAGCGCTGGTACGAGGGAACTGCCGATGCGATATTCCAGAACCTCCATCTGGTGACCCTTTTTAACGCAGACAGGATTTGCATCTTTGCTGCCGACCATGTCTATAAGATGGACATTGAACAGATGCTCCAGTATCACATGGACAACAAAGCGGACGTAACCGTTTCGGCGTACGTGGTCCCCTCTTCTGAGGCAAGCCAGTTCGGCTGCATAGCGACAGATGAGACCGGACGGATAATCGACTTCGTAGAAAAACCTGCCGTACCCCCTGAGATCCCGGGAAGACCGGGGTTCAGTTTCGTCTCAATGGGAAACTACATTTTTGAGCGGGAAACGCTGGAAGAATCAGTCCTTTCAGACAACGAAATAAAAGACAGCTCCCACGATTTCGGCAGGGACATAATCCCGTCCCTATACAAAAAACAGAAAGTAATGGCTTATGACTTCTCCACAAACGTGCTGCCCGGAGGAGACAGGCCCTACTGGAAAGACGTGGGAAGTATAAAGGCCTATTGGGAAGCCCAGATGGATCTTCTCAAGCATCCCTCCGAGCTTAGCCTTTTTAACCAGCAGTGGCCGATAAGAACAGTATCCTATTCGGATCCGCCGGGATTCACCTATCCGGCGGCAGACCACTCATGTTCCGTCGACGGATGCCTCAGGGCCGAAGCCAGCCGTGTCCTCGGTGCATATGTTAGAAAGAGCGTGCTTTCCCGTAACTGCGTCATCAAGCCGGGAGCTGTCGTCGAGGAATCTATTATCGGACAGAACGTTGAGGTCGGAGAGAACTGCAGGCTTCGCAGAGTGATCGTTGACGCTCACAACATAATACCGCCCGGCACATCTATAGGATTCGATCCAGTGGAAGACGCAAAGAATTATCATCTGGACCCAAGTTCGGGCATAGTCGTCCTTGGCATGCCCAAAATACAGCTGCGGAAAAAACTTATAATACCGGGAAGCTATGAACAGCTCTTCCGTTCGCCCGATGAGACAGGCTTCTAGCTCGGAACAGGAGCACTCCGAGGAGATGTCCCCGGACCGTGAGAGCATACAGCAAGCTCTTGAAAAGGCGGTAAACGAAGGAAGACGGTTTACGAAAAACGGCAGGGTGGCTACATACATTCCGGAACTGTCCAAAGCCGACTCTGAGCAGATAGGGGCATGCATAAAAACAGTAAAAGGAGAGACATACTCTGCGGGCAACTGGCGTGTACCTTTTACTATGCAGAGCATATCGAAGACGATATCTCTTACTCTTGCTCTTCAGACAGCCGGATATGACAAGGTCTTCAGCAAAGTCGGACTTGAACCGACAGGGGATTCCTTCAATTCAATAGTAAAACTTGAGACCAGGACGCCCCATCCGCTGAACCCGATGATAAACGCCGGCGCTATAGCCACTGCAAGTTGCATACCGGGTGAAGACCCCTTTGAACTTTACCTGGATCTTGCAAAAAAAGTCTATCTTAACAGAACCCTATCAATAAACATGGAAGTATATCTCTCAGAAAAACGTGCCGGTATGAGAAACCGTTCCATGGCCTACTGGATGAAAAGCGAAAACATAATCGAGGGGGATCCGGAAGAGGCCCTCGACCTATATTTCAGAATGTGCTCGGTCAACGTGACTGCGGAGGACCTTGCCAACTGGGGAATGGTGCTCGCAAACGACGGTGTCGACCCGATAAGCGGGGAGAGGCTCGCTGAAAGCTGGATAGTGAGGATCGTCAAAACTTTCATGGTGACCTGCGGGATGTACGACGGCTCCGGTGAGTTTGCGATCAAAGCCGGGATACCATCAAAAAGCGGTGTGGGAGGCGGGATCCTTTCAGCTGTCGAAGGCAGGATGGGGATCGGAGTTTTCAACCCCTCCCTGGATCTTAAAGGAAACAGCATAGGCGGGATGCACCTGCTGGAGCATCTTTCAAAAAGCCTGGGACTGCACTATTTCGCCGGGAAAACAGCGGTAAGTGCCGGCTGAACAATTGCTGAGCATAGGCAAGCGGTCGGTAAGCGATAGGCCAGGGACAGAGAAGTACGGCGTGAAATGCCGCGATAAGTGGCGATTTCATCGCCGAGAAGAGCCTTCGGCGGGAAGATGTTGAAATAACTTAAGACACTAATTATTTCTTGGCTTCGCGATATCCTCACTCTCCGTCGTCCCGATATGTACTTGAGCCGGGAGCCAGGTCTATTGCTTTAAGATTTTTTTCCTGTCGTTCCCGAACTTATTCACAATTGTCATTCCGGTATGGGGTAGAGCCGGAACAGCGGATTCAAACTTAGGTTATTACAGGCTTTTAAAGATTAAAACAAAAGACACTGGATCCCGGCTCGAAGGCATACCGGGAAGACGCGGGGATGGATCCCGGCATCTCAAAACGCATTCGAAATGGTTCGAGCACTATGGTTAATTTTACAAGTTTTCCTAACAGAGAACGGTGTTCTCCCGACGAGGGCATACCGGGACGACGAGGTGAAGGTCATGCCAAAACGACGAGAGGTGGCAGTTTCTCAGGCCCTTACGACCGTTTGACTACTGTTTGACCACGTTTGACGACAGTTTGACCGCACCTACTATTGCTTGCCTGATCTTGCCATTGACTACCAACCGATTTCCAACTGACTCCCGCGGAAGCTTCTCAGCGATATCTTACGCATTTTATGTATTGACAACATGGAGAAATAATAGTAATCTTCACTAGCTTGGTAGGGATGGTGAGGATAATGGCGATTTCACAAAAATGTCAATACGCTCTTAGGGCAATATACGAGCTGGCGCTGCATCAGGATGAGGGTCCCTGCAAGATAGGGGCTATTGCCGAAGCGCAGTCTATACCGGTCCGTTTCCTTGAAAATATCCTTAACAGCCTCAAAGGTGCGGATATTGTCGATTCCGCGAGAGGCAAAGAGGGCGGATATTATCTCCTTAAACCTGCAGACAGCATAACTGTCGGAGAGGTGATAAGGTTCGTCCAGGGCCCCCTCGGACCCGTTGAATGTACAAGCCGCATCGATGACGACTGCGATTTTTACAGTGACTGCGTCTTCAGGCCTCTCTGGGACAAAGCAAGGGCAGCACTTGAAAACGTTTATGACGGGACAACATTTCAGGATCTCGTCGACCAGTCAGAAAATATTTGCAGAACACCACAGTGCAGCTGCAATAAAAAAAGATAGAATCAAAATCCCATTAAGAGGTGACTTGTTATGACACCGCGTAAAGTTTATCTGGACAACTCAGCAACAACTCAGGTCGATAAGAGGGTACTCGAAGCAATGATCCCCTACTTCTCGGAAGATTACGGAAACCCCAACAGCCTCCACGCCTGGGGAAGAGAGGCAAGGGTCGGAGTGGACAAAGCCCGTGCACAGGTGGCAGACCTTATCGGAGCGCAACCTAAGGACATAATCTTTACCGGAGGCGGAAGCGAAGCCGACAACCTGGCGATCAAGGGAGCCGTATGGGCTCTGAAGGATAAAGGAAAACACATCATCACCAGCTCGATCGAGCACCACGCTCTTCTGGACACGGTGAAATGGCTCGGAAAAAACGGATTTGACTACACGATCCTGCCCGTTGACGAGACAGGCATGGTAGATCCGAAGGAACTGGAAGCGGCTATCAGGCCCGATACGATCCTTGCTTCGATAATGTACGCAAACAATGAGATAGGAACTATCGAACCAGTGGCCGAACTTGGCGAGGTCTGTCGCAAGCATGGCGTCCTCTTCCATACGGACGGTGTCCAGGCCGCGGGTCATATCAAAATAGATGTCAAGGAACTGCCGGTAGACATGATGACCATGGCAGCCCATAAAATGTACGGACCCAAGGGAGTCGGTGCCCTCTACGTCAAAAAGGGCATAAAGCTGATCCCGGTCATACACGGAGGCGGACAGGAGTTTGGAGTCCGTTCGGGGACGGAAAACACTCCGGGACTGATAGGCTTCGGCATGTCGGCGGAACTGGCGGCTAACCGCCTGGCGAGCGGCGAGATAGATAACGAGATACGCCTGCGTGACAAACTGATCGACGGGCTTATGGAGAGGATACCGGAGATCACACTGACCGGTCACAGGACAAAGAGACTCCCGTACCACGTCAGTATCTGCGTTAAGTATGTTGAGGGCGAAGGCATGCTCCTCCTTATGGACGCAGCGGGCATAGGTGTATCAAGCGGTTCTGCATGCACATCGGGAAGTCTTGAGCCAAGCTACGTGCTTCTTTCTCTGGGAATGGACCACCCGACGGCGCACGGTTCTGTAAGGATGACACTGAGCAAAGATACGAACGATGAGGACATCGATTATGTTCTGGAGAAATTCCCGCCGATCGTAGAAAAGCTTCGCTCCCTGTCGCCTTTCTACAAGAAAAACCAATAAACATTGAATATCCCTGACAAAGGAGATGTTAGAACATGTACAGCGAAAAAGTAGTAGATTACTTCATGAACCCAAGAAACTCAGGCAAGATGGATGACGCTAACGCAATAGGTGAAGTTGGAAATCCGAAATGCGGAGACGTAATGAAAATATATCTTAAAATCAACGACCAGGAGGTCATAGAAGATATAAAGTTCGAGACCTTCGGCTGCGCAGCAGCTATTGCCACAAGCTCCATGATAACAGAAATGGCCAAGGGCAAGACGATCACTGAGGCACTCAAGATCAACAACAAAGACGTGGCCGAAGCCCTCGGCGGTCTGCCCCCTGCAAAGCTCCACTGCTCACTCCTTGCCCAGGAAGGCATAGAGGCAGCAGTTGCAGATTACTTCATTCGCAAGACAGGCAAGGCTCCGGAGGGCTTCAAGACCCCATATTCAACATGTTCAGCCTGCAGCGGCTCCTGCGGTGGCGGTGCCGGCCATGACCATGAAGAGGAAGAAGAGATATTTGTGAGTGAGGACCACCGTGCTGCAGAATAGAGAGGCAGTCGGGAAGATAATAGCTGTCTGCACTTCCCCTGAAAAAGGGATGATAAAGCATGACGTAGGCGAAGGACTCCTTCTTGAGGAACTGGGCATAGAGGGAGACGCACACGCCGGGTTCATGCACCGCCAGGTAAGCCTGATCTCTATCGAAGACATCAGGACCATGATGGAAAAGCTCCCGGACCTTGTCCCCGGAAGCTTCGCAGAGAACCTGACGACTGAGGGCTTTGACCTGTCGGCATTGAAGGTGGGGGACAGGCTCAAAGTCGGAGAAACGATCCTGGAGGTCTCGCAGATAGGCAAGGAATGCCATACGAAATGCGAGGTCTTCAGAAAGACCGGCGACTGCATAATGCCCAAAAAGGGAATTTTCACCCGTGTGATCAAGGGCGGCAAAGTTAAGACAGGAGATACGATCCGGTTCGATAATTAGATCATTCGGCCTGACCTCAGGCAGCCGGGCGCAATATGCGCTTGCTGCCTTTTTTTATAAGGTAGGCGTAACGGAGGATATGCAAAATGAGCGATACTGAAAGAGAAACAGGACATGACAACGATACAGAACAGCATGAACATGAATGCTCGTGCTGTTCATGCTCAGCAAATGAAAATATTTTCTGCGAATGCGACGAGGATGAAAATGAAGAAAAGGCTGTTTTCGCCGGGGAGATCAAGTTTCTCTCTGCATCAGCAGTAATATTCGTCCTCCTTCTCATCACAGAAGAATTCTATTCAGATTCTGTCAACGGGATCCTGCTGGGCTTGGCTTTCATAGTCTTATACCTGGTATGCGGCCTGCCTGTGCTCAGATCGGCACTGCGTGCAATATCTAAGCTTGATATTTTCAACGAGTTTACCCTTATGGGAGCTGCCACGCTCTCCGCTGTTGCGATAGGTGAGATGTCGGAAGCTGTCGGTGTCATGCTCTTTTACAGGTTGGGAGAAGCTTTTCAGGAGAGAGCCTCTTCCGGATCCAGACGTTCAATAAAAGCACTGCTGGCCACCAAACCACTCTCTGCAAGAGTAATAAAAGACGGAGCGCTTATCGTTGTAGACCCGAAAGAGATAGTAAAGGGCGACATAATACAGGTCCTGCCCGGAGAAATGATACCTATCGACGGCATTATAAGATCGGGGGCCTCGGATATCGATTCATCTTCAATGACAGGTGAGTCGATCCCAGTCCATGTGATCCAGGGAGACCCGGTACACGGAGGCACTCTTGCCCTTGACGGACTTCTCACAATAGAGGCGGCAGGCCCCTTTGAAGATTCCACCATCTCAAGGATGCTTGAGATGGTACAAAACGCAGCAGCACGGAAATCACCCACGGAACGCTTCATCACAAGATTTGCAAAATGGTACACACCTGCTGTCTTCGCAATAGCCTCTATGGTGGCATTCATCCCGCCCCTGACGGGGCACGGGGAGTTGAGGGAATGGTTTTACAGGGGGCTTGTAATATTGGTAATATCCTGCCCCTGCGCCCTTGTGATCTCTATTCCGCTTGGATATTTCGGGGGTATCGGAAGCGCTTCAAAAAGAGGGATCCTCGTTAAGGGAGCCAATGTCTTCGATGCTCTGGGAAAGGTAAAGACTGCAATTTTCGACAAGACAGGAACTCTCACTTACGGCCGTTTCAAGGTCACAAAGGTCGTACCGTTCAAAGATATCAGCAGGGAAGATCTTCTGAAGACCGCGGCAACTGCAGAGATTGGATCATCTCATCCCGTGGCGGCCTCAATTATCGAAGCTGCCGGACAGACTGAGGTCGATCCTGACGCTCTCCTTACACAATCCTCCGGAAAAGGAATGATCCTCACAAAGGGTGACTCTGTTACTGCTGCAGGAAACGAAGCCCTTATGAAAGATTTCGGCATCATTGCAGAGGAAGTCTCCACTCACGGAAGTGTTGTCCATGTAATGAAAGACGGTAACTATATGGGATACATAGTCCTCCAGGACAGTCTCAGAAAGGATTCAGGAAGAGCGATAAGAGAGCTGCGCGAGCTGGGGATCAAAGAGGTCTATATGCTTACGGGAGACCGTGAAAGCGTTGCCGGTTTGATATCGGATGAACTGCGCCTGGATGGATATCGCTCCGGACTCCTGCCCGAGGACAAAGTTGAAGCATTGATGGAAATATGCAAAGGTGAGACTGAAAAAACCCTCTATGTAGGAGACGGCATAAACGATGGGCCTGTTCTCGTGACCTCGGAAACCGGCATAGCCATGGGAGGGTTTGGTTCTCAGGTCGCAGTGGAAGTTGCAGATGCTGTCATTCTTGACGATTCCCCCCTGAAGGTCGTTGAACTTCTCCGCATAGCGAGAAAGACAAGGACTATCGTATGGCAGAATGTCTTCATGGCACTGGGAGTCAAGGGAATATTCCTCATAGGAGGCGCGGCGGGGATAGCCGGCCTCTGGGAAGCGGTCTTTGCGGATGTCGGTGTAGCCCTGCTTGCGATCCTGAATGCGACAAGGGCATCAAAAGCCTAAATCTTAATTTTAACCAAGAAAAAAGGACCGGTCTCTCCTGTGAGGGAAGACCGGCCCTTTTTGTATTTATTCTTCAGTTTCCTTTCCGCACCCGCATAGTGAGCAGTCATGGAAGAGGCATCCTCCGTCAAGGTTGGAAACATCAAAACCTTCCTGCCTCATTATGCAGGAGGCAAAGTAGCCCTCTTTTCCGTTCCTGCAGTGGACATATACCGGTTTGTCCCTGTCAAGCCCGCTGAGCCTGCTGCGGAGTTCCTCAAGCGGTATCCGCTCGAATCCCTTGATCTTTATGGTTGAGACTGAGATATCGTCGTCGCCCCTCACATCTATGAAAAGCGCACCCTCTTCGGGCATTCCTTCGACGGAACTCCACTCTGCCTTTTCCATATTGCCCTCAAGAATGTTTTCTATAACCGAGCCCGCCATGTTCACCGGATCCCTTGGCGTTCCGAAGGGCGGCGAATATGCCAGCTCAAGCTCTTCAAGATCGGAGGCGGTGGCACCCATCCTTATTGATGCAGCAAGCACGTCACATCTCTTGTCTACCCCCGTATAGCCCACTATCTGTGCTCCCAGTATCCTTCCCGTCGGAACTTCAAAGACTGTCTTCATGGCCATATCCATGCCTCCGGGATAATAGCCGGCGTGAGGGTGGTGGTAGGTGAGCACTTTGTCAAAGGAGAGGCCCTGCCTAACGGCTTCCCTCTCGCTGAGGCCCGTGAAAGCGACAGTCATGTCGAATATCTTCAGTATCCCGGTTCCCTGTATACCGCCGTATTTGCTCTTTATTCCGGCAATGTTGTCCGCGGCTGTGCGCCCCTGCTTGTTGGCGGGGCCGGCAAGGGCTATGGACGCCGGCTTTCCCGTAATGAAGTTCTTTACCTCGGTGACATCACCCACCGCATATATATCGGGATCCGAGGTCCTCATGTGCTCATCGACCTTTATAAAACCTCTCTCGTTGAGGGCAAGCCCGGCCTCTTTCGCAAGCTCGCTTTGGGGCCTTGCCCCTACTGACATCAGGACCATATCGGTTGCCACCCCGCTCTCCTTAAGCCTCAGAATAAGGCCGGAGTCGCCCTTCTCTATAGCAGTGACTCCGTCATTGAGGATGACCTTTATGCCTTTTTCCGTGACATATTTGAGGACAGGGAGTGCCATGTCCGCATCAATAGGCGCTATAAGGTGGTCGCTGAGTTCGACTATGGTCACTTCGATATCCGACTCCGCAAGGTTCTCGGCAACTTCGAGCCCTATCGCTCCTCCGCCGACTATAGCGGCCTTCTTAACGCCCTTTTCCCTCATGTACTTTTTTATCTTGACCGCATCGGGAATGTTCCAAAGGGTGAAGACTCCCTCTGAATCTATGCCGGGAATGTTTGGACGGAAGGGGAAAGACCCTGTGGATATGATCAGTTTGTCATAGCTCTCCGTATACTTTTTTCCTGTACTCAGGTCTTCCGCCTCTACTTTTTTGTTCTCCCTGTCAATAGAAATCACCCTGTTGTTGACCCTGGCGTCAATATTATTCTTCTTCACAAATTGCTCAGGTGTCCTGACTATTAGCTTACCGGGATCGTCGACTGCCCTGCCTCCGAGGAAGTAGGGCAGACCGCAGGCAGCAAATGATACGTAAGGGCCCTTTTCGAACATTATTATCTCAGCCTTCTCGTCAAGCCTGCGCAACCTAGCCGCCGCCGTAGCTCCTCCTGCGACTCCGCCTATTACCAGCACTTTCATATTTGCTGCCCCCTTTTAGTTCGGTCTGGTGTTTTTTTATTAAAAAATAACAACATGTCAATATATTAACATCATTTCTATTCACGCTGTACAGAGACCAGAATATAATGGATAATCAGTAAAAGATGCAAATAATTCTTATGTAAAGGGGATGGAACGTATGCTGTTCATATGTTATCCGACTTGAGGGACCTGCAAAAAAGCCCGGGAATGGCTTGACAAAAACAAGATCAAATACATGGAGCGCGACATAAAGATCAACAACCCCACCGCAGACGAAATAAAAAAATGGCACAAAATGAGCGGGGCCGACCTGAAAAAATTTTTCAACACAAGCGGACAGCTTTACAAAAGCCTCGAACTTAAGGACAAGCTGCCGGATATGACCGAAGGTGAGAAGATAAAATTGCTAGCCACGGACGGGATGCTTGTCAAAAGGCCCCTTCTCGTAGGAGATGATTTTGTCATCACCGGCTTCAAAGAGGAAGAGTGGAAAGAAAAACTTCTCAAGGCATAATAATAATGAGCTTTATAAAATCAAAACATAAGATTTTCCCGCTTTAATGCGGATAGAAATGAACAATATTCAGTGTTAGTATTATAAATGCAACGTACACAACATATCGGCAAAACAATAAAAATAGGGGGGACCTTTAATGCTTACAAGCTCACGCAATCAGTTTAAAGGCACAGTCAAATCGGTAAAAAAGGGTGCGGTGAATGACGAGATAGTCATCAAGCTGCCCGGCGGGACAGAACTCACATCAATAATCACTGAAACAAGCACAACAGCCCTTGGACTCAAAGAGGGAACAGAGGTAATCGCACTCGTAAAATCATCCTGGGTGATACTGGCCACGGATCTGGAAGGCATCAAACTTTCAGCCCGCAACCAGCTCTCCGGAAAAGTAAAGGAAGTCAAGACCGGTTCCGTGAACAGCGAAGTAGTTGTATCTCTCGACGGCGGGGACGAGCTTGTGGCGATCGTTACCTGCGAAAGCGAAAAGAAGCTTGGACTGGCTCCGGGAAAGAAAGTCACTGCGATAATAAAAGCACCGCATATCATAGTAGGTGTAGCTGTATAATTTAAAAAAACAGGGCTGCAGAGCCTTATCAAACTTCAAACGTAAAGACACCGGGCGATAGTCCGGTGTCTTTTTAATTTGTACGGTTCTTATAAGCTCTTGACTGATCTTTAGAAAAGCACGAAAATTACACTTTCTACAATTTAAGTAAAGTGATAAATATGCACAATGCGGCAACGTATGGGAGGGCCTGAAAATGGAAAAAGAGATAAGGAAAAAAATACTCGGGATACTTGAAAAGGATGCCAGGCTGAACGCTAAGGACATAGCCTCAATGCTGGGATGCGATGCTGACGAGACAGCTGCTGAAATAAATGCGATGGAAAAGGAAAATATCATCTGCGGATACCATGCCTTTATAAACTGGGACAAGACTGACGACGAAAAGATCTCCGCCCTAATCGAATTGAAAGTCATGCCCCAGAGGGGCAACGGTTTCGACAAGATAGCGGAAAAAATATATCAGTTCCCGGAGGTAGAGTCTCTCTACCTTATGTCGGGGGGATATGATTTCACAGTGATCCTGAAAAAAGCCAGCATGAAAGAGATAGCCTTCTTCGTTTCCTCCAAGCTTGCTGTGATAGATGAGGTACAGAGCACAGCCACACATATCGTGCTTGTCAGGTACAAGGACCACGGCACTTCGTTCATAGAACCGCACAAAGACCTTAGGATGGTAGTGACGCCGTGAGGGACTTCATCTGCGATAAGATAAAAAAGATAAAGCCCTCAGGAATACGGAGGCTCTTCGATATTGCGAACGAGATCCAGGACGTGATATCCCTGGGTGTCGGCGAACCTGACTTCGACACCCCGTGGCACGTCAGGGAAGAGGGTATGTACGCGCTGCAAAAGGGCCGCACCTTTTACACCTCCAATGCCGGTCTTCCCGAGCTCAGAGAAGAAATATGCAAAAACATCAAAAGAAAATACGGGCTTGATTACGATAGCAAAAACGAGGTCGTTGTGACGATCGGCGGAAGCGAGGCTATAGACATTGCCTTAAGGGCTCTTCTGGATCCGGGAGATGAAGTGGTCTACCCGGAACCCTGCTTCGTTTCATACCAGCCATGCATTCTGCTCTCTGACGGAGTTCCCGTGCCGATACCGCTCAGCGCGGAGACAGAGTTCCGCCTGACACCGGAGAAACTTGAGGCCGCAATAACAGGAAAGACAAAGGCACTTCTTATGTCCTACCCAAGCAACCCTACCGGGGCCATAATGGAAAGGGAAGATCTTGAAAAGATCGCCGAAGTGGTGCTCAGGCACGACCTTATAGTGATAACGGACGAGATTTACAGCGAACTTTCTTATAAGGGAACTCACATCAGCATTGCAAATATGCCCGGCATGCAGGAGCGGACTATACTCATAAACGGGTTTTCAAAGGCCTATGCCATGACAGGGTGGCGTCTTGGTTATGCGCTGGCTCCTGCTCACATCATGGAATACTTGCTGAAGATACACCAGTTCGCCATAATGTCCGCTCCTACTGTCAGCCAGTACGCTGCCATATCTGCACTGAGGGACGGAGACAAAGACATAGAGATGATGAAGGCATCATACGACCAGAGAAGACGTTTCCTGATGGAATCGTTCAGGGAAATGGGGCTTCCCTGCTTTGAGCCGTACGGGGCTTTCTACGTCTTCCCCGACATATCGGAGTTTGGAATGACCTCTGAAGATTTCTGCACGGCATTCCTGAAGGCAGAAAACGTTGCCGTAGTCCCGGGATCGGCATTCGGTGAGTGCGGAGACAAACACGTGAGGATCTCATACGCCTACTCTGTTGACACGCTCAAAGAGGCGATGAAAAGGATGGCTCGCTTTATTGAAGGCCTGAGGCAGCAACCATTTTGATCTTAAAATCAGGGGAGCCGCGGACGTAAGTCTGCGGCTCCCCTGATTTATTCAACTGCCTGCAAGGTTTTGTCAGCGAAGTGCAGTTTCAGCTCCGGACCTCACAGAGTTGATGATCCGTTCGGTATCTTCGTCGCTCATGTTGATGTTAAGCCCTGTCATTACCGCCCTGCTGAGTTTGGCTTCTGTCGCTGCCATTGTTTCGGGGGCATAAGAGGGAGCCTTGGTGCCGAAGAAATCCTTTTCCCCCATCTCTTCAAGTGCCTTCCAGTGCTTTGCGTAGTGCCATGTGTTTTCCGATATTATGCTGAAACCGGTCCCAGTCTCCCCGGCTGCGCGCCTGAAGCTCACAGCAGCCTCCGGTGAAGGCAGCATGAATATCAGATGGGAGGCTGTATCACCCTCGAGATCGTGCATTGGACGAACTTTTATCCCGGTATCTTTCACTGAATCAATGATCCTTTTCTTTGTCCTTCTTAATTTTTCGAGCGCTGCAGGCATCTTGTCCAGAGCAACCACTCCCAGCGCACCCTGAAGCTCGCTCAGCCTGTAATTTACTCCCAGGCCGAACTTGCCCTCCTCGCCCCGGTCGTGCTTCTTGCTGTGTACGTGTCCATGGTCATGGTAACAGTCCATTTTGAACCAGAGGTCCTCATCGTCAGTGAGTATGAGTCCTCCCTCTCCGACTGTAAGTGTCTTATTGGGGTCAAAGCTCCAGGTCCCGCAATCCCCTATGGATCCCAGATATCTGCCTTTATAAGTGCCCCCCACCACTTCACATGCATCTTCGATAACAGGCATGCCATATTTTTTACCTATTTCGACAAATGCATCAACATCAGCCGCTGCACCGAACATGTGAACTGGGATCAAAGCCCCGGTTTTTTTCGTTATCAGTTTCTCGGCTGAAACAGGGTCAAGACCCAGAGTCTCATCTATCTCGCCGAGGATCGGGACAGCCCCGCATGCAACGATAGCTTCAATTGTGGCAATAAAGGTAAAGGGAGAGGTTATGACCTCATCTCCCGGACCCACTCCTATTCCTTTGAGGGCTGTTATAAGTGCGGCAGTGCCGTTTGTAAGGGCAAGAGCATGCTTCGACCCGGTGATTTTTTTTGCTTTTTCTTCAAATTCCTCAACACGGTATATACCGCTCCTCACTGAGTGAGAACCGTACCTGTGTATCATTTTTCTTTCAATGACATCTGTCAGAACCCGAATTTCTTCAATTCCAAATATTTCTGTTCCTGCCATGATGATCCCTCCCCGGTCATATAATTTTTTTTAATTTTATTCTGCGGTCATTTTCCTGTAATTTTTATGTAGGCACTTCTGACAAAATCCGGAGTTGCTTTCTCACGCCAGTTGACGCCAAAACAGCTCTGCCAGAGCTTCTCCATACCCAGAGCGGTCTTTGTCATTTTTTCAATGTCCTTTTCACCTATCCCATAGTCTGAAGCCCTCGGCACATGCATTTCGTTCGATTCAAGGAATTTCAGCGTATCAGCATATCCGTCAGGGTAAATATCCTCCAGTGCAAGCATCGAGATCGTGACAGCCACACTGTGAGGAAGAGTGGGAGAAGAATTGCTCAGTCCGTATGAAAGGGCATGTGCTGCTCCCACTCTTCCTCCGATGCTGCTGCTGCCTCCAAGGACAGAAGCCATCGCAGCCTTTATTGCCTTTGCGTCATCATATCCGTCAATTTTTTGGGAGAGAGGGTCTCTTGCGAGAGTAAGTCCCTTTGATGCATCTGCAAGCGCTTCTCCCGAGCTTGTTTTGCTCTTTGTGATCTCGTAGTGATGGAAGTAGCAGTCCATAAGTGTAAAGAACCTGTTATATCTCCGGGCTCCTGCGGAGAGCTGCGGATCGATAAACGCGACGGCAGGCCCGACATATTTATTGTTTATACCCAGTTTTTTTTCTGGCCCCCTCAGCACGGCTATGGGAGTTATTTCAGCCCCGGTACCGTTAAGCGTGGGAACGACCCATATATCAAGCCCTTTGTTCAATTCCATGTCATATCCCTGATATCCCGACGAGGGCCCCGGATTTGCGGTACAGATCGCGGCTGCTTTTGCCAGGTCCATCGTTGAACCTCCGCCCGCTGCCACGATCAGGTCCGGTTGACCAGTCTCTGAGCCGATCAGATCTACAAGCCTGTCAACATCCTCTGTCCTGGGTTCAGAGGCCGACGCATCAAAAATGAAGGCTGGAGTCCTGCCGAAAAGGGGGATAAATGCCTCCTGATCCCTGAGGGAGCTGTCCAGGACATAAAAGGGTCTCCGTGACTCACTTTTTACTCTTTTTATCAAATCTCCGACTCCGTCGCCGGAACATACCACCTCTGTTGGGAAGCTTGTTCTCCACCAGGGTGAGGTATTTACAAAAGCCTTTATATCAGATGGAATTTTTTCCATGTTTCACCTCTCCTTAAGGTCTCTCTGATATCCCTGCACGGGACATCTCATCGCCGCGTCCGAAATGAAAGTTCAGTTGCCAATTTCGGACTGACAAGGCTCACTGGAATGTCTCGGGACTTCAGGAGCCGGAAAGGTATTCCTCTATTCTCAGCAGGTCGTTCGGGGTATCTATCTCGATAGTGTCGCGCTGCGTCACGATGCACCTTATGGAATGGCCTCTTTCAAGGACTCTGAGCATCTCAAGGCTCTCTGCCTTCTCAAGCGGGGTCTGCTCCCATTTCGAAAAGTCAAGCAGGAGATCACGCCTCCAGGCGTACGGTCCTATGTGCTTGTACCATTTCCCTTCGGTACTCCGGGGAAAGGGTATGGGGGAGCGGCTGAAGTAGAGGGCTTTGCCATTTTTGTCAAATACCATCTTGACTATGTGGGATGACGTTATCTCTTCATCGCGTTCGATCTTTTTTGCGAGAAGGGCGAGTGATACGTCAGGGGCAGAGTTCAGCACCTCAATGAGAGGGTCTATCATGTCGCTGCCGACAAGGGGGTCATCCACCTGCACGTTTATTACATATTCTGAGGGGATCCTCTCTGCGGCCCATGCAACACGGTCTCCTCCGCTTGGAAGATCGGGGGTCATCATTGCCTCTCCTCCGTTCTCACGGACGAGCGCGGCAATCCTTTCATCGTCTGTAGCGACGACTGCCCTGTCGACACTTCTGCATTTGCTGACATTTGAGAGAACTCTTATTACAAGCGGCACCCCTGCTATCGTAACGAGGGGCTTTCCTGGAATTCTTGTGCTGGCAAATCTTGCGGGGATCACTGCAAGGGTCTTCATCCCTCTAACCTCCTTCTCAGACAGCTTATGCAGTGTATGGCCGAAATATCGGCTTTCTCAGCTGTCATTTTTTGGTTAGAGGCCAAGAATAATCCTCTTTATTAAAATTGTCAAATGCTTTTTTTGCACAAAAAAAGACCGCTGATAAGCGGCCAGGGAATGTCTATTTTAAAAAACACGGAGTTACTGCTCGAGTTTATAGATCGTCCACTTGAGAGATGCTGCTTTTCTTGCCAGTTTGATATCTCCTTTTAAATAAAGGCCTTTGAATTGCTTATCCTCGCCGGGAGCCAGTTCTGTCTCTTCGATAAAGATATCGCCGATCTCTTTTCTGTTCTCACCTACAAAGCTGCAGGCAGCTGAAAATTTTACAGGAGCTTCGCCTTTGTTCACAATAGTGATGTTCACTCCCTCAGAAGTGACCTTGAGTCCGCGGTATTCTACCGGAGCGCCGTTGGGTATCTGTCCCTTTGAGCTGAATACGGCAAAGGCCGGCATGGCAAAAATCAGTATCAGGATCATTGACATAGCTATTCTTTTCAATCCTGGCAACCCCGCTTCCTTTTCTGAATGTTTAAATTTTATCACATATGCCACCATTATCAGTTCCTTTACGAGTAGCCATATCAGCAAAAAAACCTATATCACTTAATAGGAGTATCGTATCATTAAAAAAGATGAGCGGCCCCCTCAAAGGAAGCCGCCCGAATAAAGCCTGGCGGAGAGCAGAGGATTCGAACCCCTGGGGCTGTGACACCCAACTGATTTCAAGTCAGTCACCATAGACCACTCGGACAGCTCTCCGGACAACGTTAATATTATAGCGACCTTTTCATTTCAGGCAAGTCTTTATGTGATTTTTTTTTGGAGGTTGGCCATGTCAGAACAAAAAATGTCTTTTCGGGTAACAGGTATGACCTGTACGACCTGTTCAAAAATAGTTGAAAGGGCGCTCTCGAAAGTGGAGGGTGTATCTTATGCTTCCGTCAATCTTGCCACAGAAAGCGTCTTTGTCGCAGCCGACGGTTCTGTTACATTTGAGATACTTGAAAATGCTGTTGAAAAGAGCGGGTATAAGATACTTAAAGAGACTCCGGCAGACATAGACGACATAAAATACCGCGAGGCCAGAAAAGACCTCTGCTTCATACTCCTGATCGGCATCCCAATGTCGGTACTCATGTTCATGCACATGGCAATGGGCATCCACTATCACTGGTATGGAATGATGGAGATAGTCGCGGGAGGCATCGCCATATTCTGGGGCGGGCGCAAAACGCTCCGCGGAGCATGGATAGCAGTTGCACACGCTCACACCAACATGGACACGCTAATTGCTATCAGCGCTGTGGCATCATGGGTGACGGCCCTTATGTACTACTTTGGCCTTGACATTCCCTCCTTCGGTACAATAGGAGTAATGATACTGATGCTGCACCTTACGGGCAGATATATTGAATCACACCTCAGGGACAGGGCCGCAAAACAGGTAAAGGCGCTTATGACACTTCAGCCGAGGGAAGCCCGTGTCGTCTCTGACGGCATGACTCTCATGGTCCCGATAGAAGCCGTAAAACCTGACACTGTCATCCAGGTCAACCCGGGTGAGAGGATACCGCTTGACGGCGTAGTCGAGGAAGGGCTCTCCGGAGTCGATGAATCCCTTTTGACAGGCGAATCCCAGCCTGCAGTAAAGGATGTAGGGTCAGACGTTACAGGAGGAGCAATGAATCTTTCAGGTGTGCTTCTGATCCGGACAACAAAAGTTGGCGAGGACACGTTCCTCTCAAAAATGCTCGACCTGGTTAGAGAAGCCCAGGGGAGCAAGGTGCCCCTTCAGGATCTTGCAGACAGGATAACCATAAAATTCGTCCCGGCCGTTATTTCGCTGGCTGTGATCAGCGCTTTGACATGGTTTTTCTTTTTCGACATCCTTTCTGTCTATGTTACGCCGCTGGCAGCATATCTCCCATGGCCGACGGCATTCAGTTCGCCTGTATCCGCAGCCGCATATTCCTTCGTGGCAACTCTGGTGATAGCATGTCCCTGCGCACTTGGACTCGCGACCCCGCTTGCCCTTGTGGTCAGCACCGGCGAAGCTTCAAAAAACGGCCTTCTGATCAGGAATGCGGAGGCGATCCAGACTTTGCACGAAGTTGACCACGCCATCCTCGACAAGACAGGCACACTGACCTTAGGTGAACCGGAAGTGCTTGAGTGGGAACTTGAAGATGAGGCCATCCCCTTTGCCTTCGCCCTTGAATCCAATTCCGGACACCCTGTAGCCAAAGCTGTAGTCAGGACACTGGGTACACGTGAGTACGAAAAACCTGAAAGCATTGAAGAGATACCGGGAGAGGGCGTTGCAGGAAGATGGGAGGATGCCGAATGGTTCGTTGGCAGGCCTCTCAACAGATCAAAATGGACTGCCAGGTCAGCTCTTGCACGCTCTATTGTTGAAGTTAGGAAAAACGGGATCCCGGTCGGCTTTTTTGCAATATCCGATCCGATAAGGGAAGACTCAAAAGAAGCTGTATCAGCCCTCTCGAAACTTGGCATAACGACAATGATGGCAACGGGGGACGGTATGGAGGCAGCATTGGAAATAGCCGAACAGGCCGGGATAGAAGAAGTAAGATGGGAAGTACGCCCCGAAGACAAACTCTCGATAGTTAGAGAGACCCAGGGCAAGGGCAAGAAGGTCCTTATGGCAGGAGACGGGATAAACGATGCCGCGGCCCTGAAGGGTGCACATGTAGGCGTAGCAATGGGCGGAGGCATGGATCTTGCGGTAGACAGCGCGGACATTGTGATCCTTAAAGGCGGGATCTCAAAAATCGTATCTGCTGTTAAAATATCTGATAAGACATGGCAGGTCATCCGCCAGAATCTTTTTGGCGCATTCTTCTACAACATCATCGCCATCCCGCTTGCAATGATGGGGCTTCTTCATCCCCTCGTCGCAGAGCTGGCGATGGCTGCAAGCTCTATTACCGTTATTTTAAACTCGCTTCGCATCTCAGGTTCAGCAGACAAATAACAAGGAGGACATGAAAATGAAAAAATTTACGCTTATAGTTCCCGAAATGACGTGCGGACATTGCGAAAAACGCATACGAGAAGCTGTTTCATCTCTTGGCGGGAACGTGATATCTCTTGATCTCGAAACAAAAATTGTTGTAGCTGAAGCAGATGTCTCATCCGAAGAACTACTTAAAAAAATAGATGAAGCAGGTTACGACGCCGAAATAAAGAGTTAAGTATGATAGAATTGATTTCAGATAAGGGGGAATAGAAATGAAAAAGACCTTGATCTATGCGATTACAGCGCTGTTGATACTGGTCTCAGCAGGTTCATCCTTCGCACACCCCCCAAAAAACGTAAATGCAGTTTGGGACAAAGCGTCTGAGACCCTGACAGTAACATCTGAGCACAGTGTTAATGATCCTGTTAAACATTACATCCTCACACTTACGGTATTTGAGGGCAATAAGCAGCTGCTTCTGAAACAGTACGACAAGCAGGGACAACCAAACGGCTTCAGTGACAGCGTAATTTTACAGGGGCTGAAACCGGGCTCGGTAGTTAGAGTACAGCTTGTGTGCAACATTATGGGCTCAACAGAATCTGAAATTACGATCCCATAGCAATTACATATTACAGATAACAGCAAAAAAGAGGGAAGCCTTCCTGAGATCAGGTGCTTCCCTCTCTTATATTTATAAGAGACCGGTTCAAAGGATCAACTGTCTGAAATTTTTCCGTCGGGCCAGAAGAATTTAGTCGCCGGATTACTGCCGGGCGCTACAGGAAATATCTTTTTTCCCTCCCACAGTATCGATGTACTGCCGGGTTTTCCTATCCTGACCCTTATAGGCGGGCCCGAACTGACTTCATACTCCTTAAATTCACCGGGCTTCATAGTTCCCTCGTAGAGTATTTTATCTCCCCTGCTTATCTTCATCCATACATAGGCATTTTCAGCCGTGACCTTTATTGATCTGGGAGCGGCAGCCTTCTTTTCTGCCTCGGACTGAGGCTCCGGTACTGTTGCGGCTGCAGTCACCGGCTGGGGCTGTTTGCCGTCCATCCAGGAAAGGTCTGTCTGCCCGTCTTTGCTGGCGACATCCCCCGATACAGGCAGGACTGCTTCGTCCGCCGACAGGGGCACCTCCTGTTCTTCCGGCTTCTGCTCCCTGGCTGTGCCGGTCGTTCCACCGTCTATGGGACTTGTCGCGGAAGTTTTTATGTCACCCCTGTACTGCCAGGTTATCCATCCTGCAGCCCCAAGAGAGAGCGCGATCAAAAGATAGAGCCACACAAAAGACCTTGGTTTGAATACCTTGCGGGAATCACTGTAATTTGTTTCGTCTCCTGCAGGGGCCGTGGGAGCTGCCGCTTTTTGTTTTTTGGTGATTACGTCGTAGCTTTTCCATATGTCCGGAGCGCTCAGGTGGTCACAGTACTGACGGACGAAGCTCCTGACGTAAGGGCCCTTTGGCAGATGATCAAGATCTCCCTCTTCTATCGCAGCAAGGTAGTGTTTCTGTATTTTAGTAACATCGGAAACATCTGCTATTGAAAGCCCCTGGGCTTCCCTTATGCTCTTCAGACGTGTTCCGAGTTCCTTTATCTGTATCTGGGTCTTTTGTTCTTCATTATAAGTTTCCTTTTTTTCCAACCTGACGCCCCCTTTCTGCGTTGACGCGCATTTCCCTTATCACCGCCGCCGGGTCCGGCTTTCCGAATATGGCGCTTCCTGCGACGAGCACGTCACAACCATGACTTACTGCAAGTTCAGTGTTGTCCGGGCCGATCCCGCCATCCATCTGGATAAGATAGCCGCATTCATTTGTCCTGCGCCATTCTGCCAGAGCCGAGACTTTCTTCAATGTTTCGGGAATGAATGACTGTCCTCCGTATCCAGGGTTGACTGACATTATCAAAACAAGGTCTACCATGTGAAGGATGGGATAAAGCACTTCAACAGGAGTGCCGGGATTAATTGAAACTCCGCATGGGACACCTTCGTGCCGTATGCTCTGAAGCACCCTGTGTATGTGCGGTGTAGCTTCAGCATGAACAGTCAGCACCGAAGGCCTCTCCGCAAGGAACATCCCGGTAAAGGCTTCCGGCGGTTCGACCATTATGTGTACATCAATAAATTTATCCGGGTATCTCTTTCTCAGAGCTTTTAAGAGAGAGGGTCCGTATGAGAGGTTCGGAACAAAATGACCGTCCATGATGTCGAGGTGGAGCCATTCGGCCTCCCTCTCAATTTTCTCGATATCCCTCTCCATGTTGAGTACATCGGCGGAAAGCAGAGAGGGTGAAATGATGACGCTCCTGCCTTCCATCTCATTTATTATTTGAAACGGTCCTGCCATACGAAGTCACCTCCCAGATAAATGGTAATCGTGGCCTGTCCTGTAAAAGGAACGTTCATCGAGATATACTCGCTGCTGTTTGCCATTACATCTTTTATTACCTTTGTTCCCGTGTCATCTGTAAGCTCTATCTTGAGAGAGAGAGGTTTTGTCAATGGAGGGACCTGGTACCTCAGTTTAGCTGTCTTCTGATTCAGTGCAGGGGCTGGCTTTGCCGGCTCCGGTGCTTTTACCGGTTCTGCCTCGCTCTTGACTTCCTCTTTGGCGGGTTCCTGTGACGGAGACGTTGCCGGGTTTTCAGGCAGCTTCGTCGGGATATCTGAGGGTTCGGTGTTTTTGACCACAACAGTCCTGACGGCAGCGGCCCTCTGAGTGTCCTGGTCGTTGGCGGGCGGTGTTTCTGAGGAGGCCTCGCCAGGTTTTAAAGCCCTTGCTATCGTTAGGTTTATCAGTGTTCCGGCAGGAACGTTGGCACCGTTTCTGGGGTTGGTCCTCAGTACCGTACCTGCAGGGACCTCCGCTGAGGGTGTCTCTGTCCTGCTTCCCACTGTAAGACCTATCTGTTCGAGCACCTGGGCCACTACATCCGGTGCCTGCCCCTTGAGATCAGGAACGTTTACAAATGCACTGCCGCCGCTTCCGCCTGAACTGACAAGCAGGCTTACCATGCAGTTCGCCGCGACCTGCTGGGGTGCAGCGGGGTTCTGTGCAATTATCGATCCCGCGGGTTTAAGCTTGTCCGCGACCCTGATGATCTTATCCACCTTGAAACCTGCTTCGCTCAGCCTCTTTACGCCTTCTTCAAACTTCAGGCCTCTCACATCCGGGACAGGAAGGATGGATCCGCCTTTGCTTACCCTTACGATGACCACTTTTCCCTTTGATACTCTCTCCCCAGCAGGGAGGTTCTGGGAAATAACTGTGTCAGCCCTTTCAGGAGAATCGACCTGATCGACCTTTGCAAGGAGGCTTTCCTTCTGAAGAGCTTCTACTGCATCTACAAGCTGCAGGCCTACCATGTTTGGCACGGTGGCACTTTTGTCCTCAATAAAAACTGTCTTGATCCCAAAATATGCACTGGCTATGATCACTATAAATGCTATTACCATGCCCCAGCGATGAACTTTACCCATTAATACGATCTCCTTCCCTTCTATTTGCGCTTTACAAGAAGCGCCAGATAGAAACCGTCGATCCACGGAAGACCGGGCCAAATCAGAGTGCCGTACGGTTTGCCCTTTGACATGAGCTTATGGCTTCTTTCCACAGGAACTTCGGTAAGTTCGGGGTGCCGGGCCATGACCGAAGCCACTACCTTTTCATTCTCTTCCCTGAACATACTGCATGTACTGTATGCCACAATGCCTCCCGGCGCAACGAGAGAGACAGCCCTGTCAAGAAGTTGTCTCTGAAGATCCGCCGCGTCTGAAACCATCTCGGGAGTTATCCTCCATTTGCTCTCCGGATGCCTTCCCCATGTACCGCTTCCGGTACATGGAGCATCGAGCAGTATCGCTTTAGGCTCTGTCTTCGGCTCAAGCCTGAGAGAATCCCCGCAGAAAAAACTTACTCTGTCCCGGGCGGACATCCTTATCATCTCGTACTCTGCCGATCTTATTCTGCCTTCGGATATGTCCCACGCCTCGATCTTCGCTTCCGGCATCATATCGGCAAGCTGACCCGTCTTGATGCCCCGTCCGCAGCACATATCAAGCAGAGGCTCTCCCTTCCATCTTTTGGAAAAGGCCTCCGCAACAAACATTGAAGATTCGCTCTGCGGTGTTATCCTGCCCTCTGAAAATCCGGGGATCTCAAGCGGGTAAGGGTTCGCAGGGGTACGGACCGACCTGTCCAGAAAGGGGGAAGCCCAGGCTTTTTTCCCTGAAGCTCTGTACTCTTCCAGCCATTCTTCCCTGTCTACCCCACGGGAAAGCCTGAGCGAAAGATATGTCCTCATTCCGCTTGACCTTACAAGGTGTTTTGCCTCTGATATCGACATGTCCTTGGACCACTGAGCGGCCGCCCAGCCCGGGATACCCCAGTAAAGTGCCTGGTCTCTGAGTGCGCTGCTTTTTTTCAGCTCTGCCAGATATGGCTTGGCTTCATCAGCCACGGTATGCAGTACCGCATTGACAAGTCCGATATCATGATCGTCGCCCTTTGATTTTATTGCCTGTACAAGGCCATTGACGAGAACAGGAAGTGCGAAATATTTAAGCTCCACTATCCCTGATATTCCAATGATAAGTGCGTTGTGCGTAAGAGCAGACATATCTTTTGTGTTTCGTCTGCAGTATTTCATGAGCAGATGCTTCCAGAGTCCCTGTCTTCTGAGCGAACAGTAGACAAGGGTAGCAGCAAGCACCCTGTCAGAAGGAGCAATATCCGTGTATAACTTCCTGAGCGCTTCTGCGGCGAAGGCGCCTTCACTTACCTCGCCATACACCTGGAGCGCCGCTTCAATACCTCTCATCGGGGCCGATCACCTCTATGTGCGGATTTCCGCTTTTTCATGGAACGGTTCAAATATAACAAAAAAGGAGGCAGCCATATGCCACCTCCCGATATTTTACACTATTTTCCTAGTCTCTGCGCATTCCTCTGAGGGCAATGAGCCTCACAAGCTGGAGTATGGTCATTACCAAAGCTGCTACATAAGTGAGCGCAGCCGCGTCAAGAACAGCCTTTGCGCCTCCCACTTCGTTGCCTGCCAGAAGACCTGTCTCCGAAAGCAGCTTAAGTGCCCTTGCACTCGCGTCAAACTCCACAGGCAGGGTCACGAGGTGGAATACGAGGACTCCGCAGAAGAGCAGTATGCCTATGTTGAGCAGCGGGGTATAACCCATTATCAGCCCGATAAAGAAAAGGGGCATGGACATAGTAGAGCCAATGCTTACGGCAGGCACGATGGAGTTCCTGATCCGGAGGAACGCATATCCCTCTTTGTCCTGGATCGCATGTCCTACCTCGTGTGCAGCAACACCTATCGCAGCAATGCTTGAATTTCCGGACACCGCGTCTGAAAGGCGAAGCACTTTGCTCCTGGGATCATAATGGTCTGTAAGATGGCCCTGTATCCTCTCCACCTTTACATTGCTCAGTCCAAATCTGTCGAGCAGTGCCCTGGATACCTGGTCTGCAGTAACGCCGCTTGCGGCCCTCACTTCACTGTATCTTGAAAAGGCTCCCTTGACCTTGAACTGGGCCCACAGGGAAAAGAGCATCGCAGGTATCAACAGAATTATGGTCGAATCCAAATATGGGAACATCATTTTACGACACCTCCGTTGTTATAAACCATATTAGTCTATATTAGTCAGACTAACTGTGTCTTCCGTAAAATCCCGCAATCTCTTCCACTGTTCTTTCCTGTTCCTCGGGAAGGAGTTCAGGAAAAATGGGAAGTGCCAGAACTGTTCCGGCAAGCATTTCTGAAACGGGGAAATCGCCTTCTTTATATCCAAGGTATGAGAAACAGTGCTGGATATGGAGGGGCAGAGGGTAGTAGACTCTTGTGACGACGCCGCGCTCTTCGAGATATGCCTGGAGCTCATCCCTTCTCTCAGCCTTCACTACATACTGGTGATACACATGCCTGTTGCCGGACTCTTCGACCGGGGGAGTGACCTTGTCAAGAAGTCCCTTCTCCTTGAAGAGGATCATGTATCTTTCAGCCACTATCCTGCGTTCTTCGTTCCACTCCTCCAGATGACGGAGCCTGACTCTGAGTATTGCTGCCTGGACAGCATCAAGACGGCTGTTTATGCCAACTTCATCATGAAAGTATGTTTTGCCTGAGCCGTGGACCCTGAGGCTCTTTATCCGCTCGGTTTTTTCTTTGCCGTGGGGGATGGATATCATACCGCCGTCGCCGTAGCAGCCAAGGTTTTTTGTCGGGAAGAACGAAAAACAGCCCAAGTCGCCCATAGAACCTGCCCTGCATATCTTTTTGTCTATTACTCTGTGGGCTCCGATAGCCTGTGCACAGTCCTCTATAAGGGCTATCCCTCTTTGGCTGAGTTCGTCCTTTATCAGTTCCAGTTTGCATGTCTGTCCGAAAAGGTGTACCGGGAGGACCGCCTTTGTCTTTGGTGTGATCTTCTCCATGACCGATTCCATAGAGAGATTGTAAGTGTCAGGATCGACATCTGCAAAAACAGGCTTTGCGCCGTTCCTTGTTATGCAGCTTGCCGTGGCAAAGAAGGTAAAGGGTGTAGTGATGACCTCGTCACCCTCTTTGAGGTCCAGCGACATCAGGGCCAGCACCAGGGCATCCGTACCGGATGCGCATCCCACTGCGCTTTCGACATCCAGATATGCCGCTATCTCCTTCTCGAGAGCCTCAACTTCCGGCCCCAGAATGAAATGCTGCGTCTCAAGCACCCTGTCAAGGGCAACTCTGACCTCTTCTTTCACCCTGTTGTAATTTCTTGTCAGATCAAAGGACGGTATTTTTTTCTGTCCTGTCATAACCCAATTCCTCCCTATGATGAAAATGCTTTGTTTTGCTGAGCGAGGCCATTAATGTTTGCCAAAAGGTTTCTTCTCTCATACGGCTTTTCAAGGACCGCATGAGAGTGGCGCAGATGGTCTCTCATTAACCTGTCCGCGGTTTCTTCGTCCCCGGACATGATAGCTGCCAGTATTTTTCTGTGTTCCTCCGTGCTGTAATTTTTTTCCTCTGTGAATGGATCGTAGAAAAGTATATATACATTTGTCCGAAGAATAATATTCTCAACGTATTCAATGAGGACGATATTTTTGCTTGCGTCAGCTATCAGCCTGTGAAAATTATTATTCGCTTCCAGATTTGCCTCAAGGTCCCTGGCAAGGAAAGCTGATTCCTCGTCCTTAAGCACCTCTTCGAACCGGTCCGCAGTTCGCCTGTCGATCCCGTTTCTGCACGCCAGATGTACGCTCAGGGCTTCAAGGTATCCCCTTACATCGTAAGCTCCCTCGACCTCTGCCACGCTTGGGGCAGCCACTCTTGCCCCGCTGTTGGGAATGATCCTGACAAGGCCCTCGCTTGCAAGGCGCCTGAGAGCCTCCCTTACCGGAGTCCGGCTGACTCCCAGCTCACCGGATATCTTAACTTCCGGCAGTCTTTCCCCCGGTTTTAACTGCTTGTTTACGATCTTTGACCGCAGCTCAAGATATACGAAATCTGATGAAGTATTATAGTAGCTTGAATAATGTATCACTAATTTTCCCCCTGAAACCACTATCTTCGATATTTAACTTCTGACCTCAGTTCAACAACGTCTCATCATAACATATATTCATACTATGGCAAGTTTGACATATATCGTTTTATCACTAGAATTATCCCATGTACAAAAGACTTTTGGTCCTTTTTCTCTCATTTGGAACGATTATAGCCTTTGGCTATGCCCTGGGCGGCCTTGGCGGCTACATGTTCGATCAGGGCAAACCTAAGGTCGTAGCTGCCGGTCTCATAGGAGGAATAGTCTCCGCTTATATTGCTCTTAAGGTCTGGCGGACATACCTGGACGACATCGACAGGGAAAACGAAGATGCAAGACTGCAGAATGAAAATGATCGTCCAAAAGACGAGCCTCAGTTTACTGACGAGAAATAGTCACAGACCTTATCTGCTATCTTTGAAGCCGCACCGCGTTCAAGTACTATTTCCGAATATCCCCTCACTATCCCGCTCAGCCTTTCGGGATCAGAAACAAGCTCTTCAACGAGTCCTGCAACCATCGACGGAGTCATTACACCCCTATGCTCGGGAACTATCTCCTTGCCTGTCATCCTGTTGGGAAGCGATGCATATTTGAGTCTCCTGCTGTACCAGTAGACCAGTTTTTTCTTGAGCACCTTCGCTCCGGGAACGGACATCGGGATCATCCCGGGGATACCGTCAAGGGGGATGTTCTCAGCCTGGTTAAGTGGGATCACGGTAAGGAGCGGCACACAGAGTGAGGTTATCTGCAGGTTGTTTGTTCCCGGAAACGCAACAGCAAGCGTTGAGGCCTTTATAGCCTCAAAATTGTTTTCGCGTATAAATCTTATCCTCCCCGGCCCGTTCCATAATATTTCTTCCGCAGCTGATCCGCCTCTCCAATTCAGGCCCGCCTCATCAAGGCCTTCGATGAGCAATTTTTCATCAACGGTAGGCGCGACAGGCAAAAAGGCATGGTAGTTTGGGTGGTTTGTCAAAAATTCCATTGCTGCACATGAAAAAAAGGGAAATCCATCCCGGTATTCAAATGGCCTGCTCCCCGGCAAAAATGAAACAGCCTGCTCATTCCCGGAAAGTCCCATTATCCTTCTTGCATCATCTGCATCACAACATTCGGGGGCGCTGTCAAATATGAGGTTTCCGACCTTGGTCACACGATCCCTTTTGACTCCCTGAACAGCAAATCTATTTTCAGCAGCCGCGTCCGGCACAAAATAATGACCGACGCGTGATTTCCATCTCGGTCTTGACGTGTATATCATCCAGGTACATCTCAGTTTCGCGGAAAGTATGGCTCCGAAGAAGGGGTCTCCCCCCAGCTGCAGGACCAGCCTTTTTGTTCCCTTCAACGCCGCGGAATTTTTCCATAACTTTTTAAAGGTGGACACAGAGTCTATTCCCTCGATCTCTTTTCCATACTCCGCCTCCATTCCGCTGGCATACTGGCAGGGCAGTACAACAAGAGAGACCTTGGCGGGAAAGCCTTTTGAGGCAAGCCCCGATACTACCGGCCTTACCCATCCGGATACTTCTCCGGGCGAATTAGTCAGAATAAAAAGTTCGTCCATTTTTCAGATACCACTCTTTCCGCTTGCAATGTCACGCAATGTAACGGAGGAACATTCAGCAATGAGATGGTATAATTATAAGGTTAAAAATTACAGATTGGGGACCTGGTCATTGTTTATTCCTCTTGAGGGCGAAAACATCATTTGCCTTGCAAACACGATAGCCATCTATAAGACAGACAACGGGACAGAAATACTGAAAAGAGACGGCTCTGTCATCACAACAGGCTTCACCCCTACCACCCTTAAAAAGCGACAGCTTGCTTTCTTCATCAAAAGGACGATCAATGGAAGGAGTTCATCAATAAATGGATAATATGTGCATTCCAAACAACTCACTGCTGACAAAGGATTCCGAGTACTCAGCAAAGGATATTCATGTGCTTGAAGGTCTCGAGGCGGTAAGAAAAAGACCCGGGATGTATATCGGAGACCAGGGGCCGCGAGGCCTCCACCATCTGGTATACGAAGTGGTAGACAATTCGATCGACGAATCCCTCGCAGGTTTCTGCGACACTATCAACGTAACTATAAACGGGGATGGAAGCGTAACAGTTGTAGACAACGGACGCGGGATACCCACGGAAGACCATGAATCGGGAAAATCGGCTGCAGAAGTCGTAATGACCATATTGCACGCCGGAGGCAAGTTCGACAAAAGCGCATATCAGGTCTCAGGCGGGCTCCATGGTGTAGGCGTATCTGTTGTAAATGCGCTTTCCGAATGGCTCGAACTCACTATATGGAGAAACGGAAAAGAACATCATCAGCGCTATGAGCGTGGAATTCCTGTAATGCCCCTTTGCGTAACAGGCGATACTGACATGAGGGGCACACGGGTACAGTTCATGCCGGATGAGGAAATTTTTTCTTCCATCGAATTTCAGGCCGATATACTTAAATCAAGGCTGCGCGAGCTGGCATTCCTGAACTCCCACATAACGATCAACTTCGTAGACAATAGGGCGGAGAAACCTCAGGAACGCTCTTACAACTACCCCGGCGGCATATCGACCTTTGTAGAGTACCTCAACAAGGGAAAAGAGGTCCTTTTCAAGGAACCTGTCGTGATATTCGGGGAAAAGGACAAAACCGAGATAGAGGTCGCAATACAGTATAACGATACTTATATGGAGCGGCTCTATGGTTTTGTAAACCTCATCAATACGATCGAAGGCGGAACGCATGTCGCCGGATTCAGAACAGCCCTTACAAGGGCAGTAAACGATGAAGCAAGGAAAATGAAGATCCTAAAAGAAAAAGACGCAAACCTTACGGGGGACGACCTCAAGGAAGGCCTGACAGCGGTAATTTCCGTAAAAGTCATGGAACCCCAGTTCGAAGGGCAGACAAAGACCAAACTGGGCAACGGAGACGTAAAAGGGATCGTTGACTCACTCGTATACGAAGGCCTTAAAGAAGTCCTGGATGAAAGGCCTGAGATCCTCAAGCCAATAGTCGAAAGCGCACTGAGGGCCAGGCAGGCAAGAGAGGCAGCAAAGAAGGCAAAGGATCTCGTCCGGAGAAAATCTGTAATGAACGGGCTTACCCTGCCCGGCAAGCTTGCAGACTGTTCCAACAGGAATGCTGCAGACTGCGAGCTCTACATAGTCGAAGGAGACAGCGCCGGAGGCAGCGCCAAACAGGGAAGAAACCGTGAATTCCAGGCGATCCTCCCCCTCAGGGGAAAGATCCTCAACGTCGAAAAGGCACGCCTGGAAAAGATACTGGGAAGCGAGACCATAAGAAACATAATACTGGCACTGGGGGCAGGAGTCGGCGACGATTTCAACGAGGACAAGCTGCGCTACCACAAAATATTCATAATGGCAGACGCGGATGTTGACGGAGCCCACATACGCACCCTGCTGCTCACTCTTTTCTTCAGGTATATGCCGCAGATAATCGACAGAGGTTATCTTTATGTGGCTCAGCCGCCACTTTACAGGGTACAGGTAGGAAAAGAGGTCACCTACTGCTTCTCGGAAAAAGAGATGAAAGAGATCCAGACTGCCGCGGCGGGGAAAAAAGTCGATGTACAGCGCTACAAAGGGCTTGGAGAAATGAACGCGGAACAGCTTTGGGATACAACCATGAACCCCGAGAACAGGATCGTCAACAGGGTGGAGGTCCAGGATGCAGTCGAGGCCGACGAGCTCTTTGGAATACTTATGGGTGATAACGTAGAGCCCCGCAGGAAGTTTATAGAGACTTACGGCCGCGAAGTCCGAAACCTCGACATTTAGGGAGGTTCAAAGGGACAGGGCCTGTAAAAATGGCAAATAGAACTGAGAAGGCGCCGGGATATCCTTTCCCGCGCCTCTTTATTACGTATAAAAACAAGATCCTTTTATAGTGAGATAAAGTTAAAATTTTTATGTCTGACACAAAAAATACACATTTTTGGGTTATAGTATCTATCTTCTATATAATGAAATCTTTACATAAGGATGAAATATATATATGAAAATTATTGAAGTCTCTCTCCGAAGGCCTGTTACGGTACTCATCTGCACAATAGCTCTGATAGTTTTTGGCGCCTATTCTTACGTGAATATGGGCGTGGAAAGAATGCCAAACGTCGAATTCCCCATCGTTGTGGTAAGAACGATAATGGAGGGCGCAAGTCCCGCAATTATCGACAACGATGTTACCGACGTCCTCGAGGCGAGGATAAACACTATAGAGGGCATCAAAAACCTAAGCTCAAGCAGCTACGAGGGCCGTTCTATCATCGTCATAGAGTTTGACCTGGGCAGGGACGTGGACGACGCGGCCGCTGATGTCCGGGGAAAAGTCAGCATGGCAGCCGGGCGTCTTCCCGATGACGCAGATACTCCCCAGGTCGATAAATACGATCCGGCAGACAGGCCTATCATGAACGTTGCAGTCAAAAACGACGGCAGAACGGACATGAAAACACTGGCAAGATACGTTGACAAGGTCGTTACGGAACGTCTGCAGACTGTCAAGGGTGTCGGCGGAGTACAGCTTGCCGGCTTCCGCGACAGGGAGATCAGGATATGGATAAATACCGACAGCCTGGAAGCATACAATATTACGACAAAAGAGATCAAATCGGCGGTCTATACAAAACATGTTGAGCTTCCGGCCGGACGAATAGAAACAGCCACCAAAGAATACGGGATCAGGCTTGAAGGGGAGTATTCCTCTGTAGCCGAGCTTGAATACCTTCCCGTCGCCGTAAGGAACGGCGCGGTGATCAGGCTAAGGGACGTCGCAAGGATCGAAGACGGACTTGAAGACAAGCGAAGCGGCGCCATTCTTGAAGGCAGACCAACTGTAATGGTACAGATCCGCAAGCAGAAGGGCGCCAACGAGGTACTTCTCTCGCGCATGGTCAACGAGAGGATCAAGGAGCTCAACCAGACAGCTCCTCCGGGAACGAGCCTTGCAGTCATGCAGGACAACGCCAAATTCATAATGCGTTCCATGAACGGGGTCTTCTGGGACATCGTTGCCTCGATCCTGCTCACATCAGTAATAATGTTCATATTCCTAAAAACGGTCAGGGCAACGATAGTTGCTGTCATCACGATCCCTGTCTGTCTTCTCGGAAGCCTCTCCGTGCTTTACTGGATGGGCATAACGATCAATAACATGTCAATGATGGGACTTTCTCTGGCGGTCGGGATGGTCGTTGACGCTACCACTGTCGTAATGGAAAATATCACAAGACACCGCGACATGGGCAAGACTCCATACAGGGCCGCGCAGGACGGCGGGGGAGAAGTAACCTTCGCAGTACTGGCCGGAGCCGCGACTACCCTTGCTGTCTTTGTCCCTGTTGCCTTCATGGGCGGGATCATGGGACGTTTCTTTAATTCTTTCGGCGTCACAGTAGCTACGACCATAACAATATCACTGATAATATCGCTTACGCTTACCCCTTTCTTATGCTCAAGGATCCTCGGGAAGAAAATAGAAGGTCCTGTGCAGAAGAAACTGGAAAAACCATTTGTATGGATAGAGGGTAAATACAGCGGAGTATTAAAATATGCAGTAACTCACCGCAAGTCAGTGCTTATCGGAGCCCTTGCCCTTTTCCTCCTTGGCATAGGATTCGCTTCGACCCTCGGCACTGAATTTTTCCCAAGTGAAGACCAGGGACGCCTGAGGGTCCAGATAGAACTGCCGGCTGATTCATCCCTTGAAATGACCGAAAGCGTCGTAAAAGACATGGTCGACATGATACAGGCTGACGAGAGAGTCGCTTACACCTACGGAATAGTAGGCAGCGGCGGCGGCGAAGAGGTCTACAAGGCTTCCATAAACATGGAACTGATAGACAGAGGCAGCAGGCCTCCCGCGAGCGTGGTAATGAAACAGCTGCGCGGCAAGCTCTCTGTCTTCCGCGATGTCGACATAAAAATGGGGACATGGGGCGGATCAGACATAACACTCGTGATCCAGGGACCAACAAGCGAGGCCCTGGCGGAGATCGGAGAACTTATTAAAAACGACCTGGCAGAAAACGCCAGGGGGCTTGTTGATATAACGACAGACCTTCAGATGAACAAGCCAAGGATAAACCTGGCACTGAACCGTGCACTCGCAGATGACCTCAACATAAACATAAGGGATCTCTCTGACGAACTCCTCACCTGGTTCGGAGGAGACAGGGCAGGTTCTTTCAACCAGGATGGATACAGGTATGACATAAGAGTCCGGGCTGAAGCGACCGGAAGGGACGATCCCGAAAAACTGAAAAACACTCTGGTCAGGACAAATGACGGGCAGCTGATAAGGGCAGAAGGGCTTATATCCAGCTCTATAGGAATGTCGCCCAACGTAATAAAAAGGTACAACAGGCAAAGGTCCCTGCAGCTGGGGGCCAACGTAGAAGGCGTATCTCCCGGAGAGGGTATCCTGATCATGGAGGAAGTATTTAAAAAGTACGCCCCTCAGGACGGGACGTTCACCATTACGCCGGCAGGGGATTCGGAATACATGAAGGAAAGCTTTTACTACATGTCCATTGCCCTCATTTTCGCAATAATCCTTGTCTACATGGTAATGGCCATACAGTTCGAATCCTTTATCCATCCGTTCACAGTCATGTTCTCGCTTCCCCTTATGACCGCGGGGTCCTTTGGACTCCTTGCACTGGCGGGACTGAGGATAAGCGTAATGAGCTTCATGGGTATAATCCTGCTGGTTGGGGTCGTGGTCAATAACGCAATACTGCTGGTCGATTTTATCAATCAGCTGAGGGCGAAAGGAATGAACAAAATAGAGGCTGTTCTGGAAGCGGGACCGCTCCGTCTGAGGGCCATCCTGATGACCACCGTTTCAACAATGTTCGGTTCCCTGCCTGTCGCACTGGCTCTCAGCGAGGGAGGAGAGACACGACAGCCTATGTCTGTGGCAGTTATCGGCGGACTTTTTACATCTACCATGCTGACACTGATAGTTATACCTGTAGTCTACCTTCTGCTTGACGACATAAAAGACAAGGCTGCAGCAGCGATCAACAGATACAGAGCTTACAGGCGCTACAACAGGTCTGCGCAGTCCAGGACATTTAACTCCAAGTAAGGGAGCGTGACTAACTTAACATGACAAAAAATAAAATGATCCTATTCAGCATAGCCTTCGCCCTGACCCTTACAGCTTCATGCAGAAGTGCAGAGGCAAGTGCAGTCGGTATAAATGAAGCCATTGAACTGACACTCACAAATAATTCCGGACTGAGGTCCCTGAGGCAGGAGACGATAAAGGCGTTCGCCTTCCAGATCCAGGCAGACGGAACACTCCTTCCGAGCCTTTCCGCAAACGCCTATCTGGACAGGCAGAAGGAGAGCACGACAAATGACGAGGAGAGAAACGACAACAAAGGCGCCAGGGCTACTCTCGAACAGGTCATTTATTCAGGAGGCAAAAATTCCGCGATCAGAAACCAGTCAAAACAGGTCAAGAACATTGCCGAAATGATAATAGCAAACGGAGAAAACAACACTGTAGGGGAACTGTATGCCAGGTTTTATAATGTGCTTCTGCAGCGCGAAAGGATAAAGGCTGAGGAATCGGCTGTGAATACATCCCAACAGCACCTTAAAGAGGTCGAAAAGATGAGGCAGCTCGGCCTTGCCAACAGCTTGGAGGTAATTCGGGCCGGACAGCTGCTTGCGACCAACACAGCCAATCTGAGTACTGCTAAAGGACTTTATGAGTCAGCCCACATATCGTTGATGAACTACATGGGCATCCCGCCTGAAGGAAGACGTGAGGTAACAGGCGAGCTCAGCGTTCCCGAAGCAGTGGGAACAAGACAGGCATCACTTGAGGTCGCACGGGAAAAAAGGGCTGACCTCAAAAGACTTGAAGAACAGCTTGAATACCAGAAAAATCAGATATTGATCGAAAAAAGCGGCACAAGACCTAAAATAACATTCGGAGCATCCGCAGGATATTTAAACCCATATCTCAAAGAGGACAGAGGCGACGACACCTGGAGGGCAGAGCTGTCCGTAACGGTTCCCATCTTCGACAGAAACACCTCCAGGGGAAATGCAATAAAAGCGGGCGCTGTGCTGGAACAGGACAAGATCGCACTTGAACAGAAGGAACTGGATGTAAAATCAGAGGTCGAAACTGCATGGGCAGAGATCGAGAGCACCCTGCAGCACCTAAAAGCTTCTGAAAAAGCCCTGGAGCTCGCAAAAGAGTCCCTCCGGCTTGCCGAAGTGGGGTTCAGGGAAGGGGTAACTCCCCAGCTGGACCTGCTTAACGCCCAGACTTCACTCACCTCTGCAAGGCTTGATCATGCACGTTCACAGTACAACCACCTTCTTACAATAGTTGCACTGAAAGTTACAGAAGGTACCGTCATAGAATGGACCGGGGAGAGAAGATGACCATGACTGACAAAAATAACTATGGCACTTATTCAAAGAGGATCTCAGACAAGAAGAAGCTGATGATGATCATTGTTGCCGGGGCGGTCATACTGTTGGCGGCTATCGGCATATACAGCCGAAGAGAAACGATCTTCTCTCCGGCCTCAAACGGGAACGGCAAACAGGCAGCCGCTGTGAAGATCGAAACGGTCAAAGCAGACAAGACCGTAAGGGAGAGCATAGTGCAAAACACCTCCATAGATGCGGTCGAGAGGGTAGAACTGCTCCCGAGAGTGACGGGAAGACTTGAGAAACTCCACGTCAGGCAAGGAGACAGGGTCAGTAAGGGACAGATAATAGCAACACTTGAACACGACCAGCAGGATGCCCTTATAGGATCAGTACGCGCACAGGCGGCATCGGCAAAAGCCGACACCGAAAGGGCAAAGGCGGAGATGATGAACGCAAAGACGACCCTTGACAGGTACGAAAGGCTCGTCAAGGAGGGATTCAGCACCCAGCAGCAGTACGATTCCGTTGAGACAGCTTACTCAAGCGCAAGGGCTTCCTACAATGCGGCGATCGCAAAAGAAAGACAGGCTGCCGCGGAACTGGAGCGGGTAAGTTCTGCAAAAGCGGACTATATCATGGTCGCTCCGATAGACGGTACTGTGCTCGATGATTTTTCACTTACTACAGGCGCAATGATATCCCCAAATTCGCCGATAATAGATATTGCAGATCTGAGCAGATTAAAAGCTACACTGAAAGTGCCTGAGTCTAAAATTTTTGTTGTAAAAAGCGGCATGCCCGTATTCCTTAAATTCGATGCTCTTCCGGATAAAGAATTTGTCGGAAAAGTGACGAGAGTTGATCAGTATGTTGACCCTTCGACCAGGACCAGCAGCGTTGAGATAGAACTCGACAACAGGGAGACAGGCGGGCAGCTGAGGCCCGGGATGTTCGGACAGGCTTCAATAGTGGAAAGAGAGATCAAAAATGCAGTGCTCATACCTGAAAACGCTCTCCATGAAAGTGAGACAGGGTATTATGTCTTGCTTGAAGATCAGGGAACTGCGAAGCTGCGTGTAGTTTCGACAGGCACAAGGCAGGGACATCTGATCCACATAACAGAGGGACTAAAGCCGGGCGACAGGGTTATAATCTTTGGCGGAAGCACCCTCAATGACGGAGACAAGGTCACTGTGAGCGGAGAAAATAACAATAAGGATAAAACTGAATAGGAGGCATCTTGGATGTACAGGATCGTATTGCTCAGACACGGGGAAAGCGAATGGAACAAAGAGAACAGGTTTACAGGATGGACTGACGTACCTCTTTCTGAAAAAGGGCTTCTCGAAGCGCAGTCCGCAGGCAAGGTCCTGAAGGAAAAGGGCTTCGTCTTCGACAAAGCATATACATCCGTACTGAAAAGAGCGATAAAGACACTATGGTGCGTACTTGAAGAGATGGACATGATGTGGATCCCTGTTGAGAACTCGTGGAAGCTTAACGAACGCCACTACGGAGGACTGCAGGGACTCAACAAGTCCGAAACTGCCGCAAAATACGGAGACGAGCAGGTCAAGATATGGAGGCGCAGTTACGGCACAAGACCGCCCCTTCTTGAAAAGGCCGATGAACGTTACCCCGGAAAAGACCCGAGATACGCCGGACTTTCAGAAAGCGAGCTCCCTCAGGGAGAGTGCCTCGAGGACACTGTTGCAAGGGTAGTCCCCTATTGGGCAAAGACCATTGCCCCCGACATAAGGACAGGCAAAAAACTTGTGATAGCTGCACACGGAAACAGCCTCAGGGCCCTTGTGAAATACCTTGACGGAATATCGGAGAAAGAGATATTGGAGCTGAACATACCGACCGGGATACCGCTCGTTTATGAACTTGACAGTGATCTGAAACCGCTGAAGCATTACTATCTTGGCGATGAGGATGCAATAGCAGCAGCACAGGCAGCAGTGGCAAACCAGGGCAAAAGCAGGTAGAAGCCGGACAACAAATCAAAAACGATAAGATGGCCCCTTTATCCCACCGGGGTGGGGGCCTTCTTAATAGAATAATAATTAAAGCGGTTTTTAGAAAGATATGGTAATATCATCAAAGTCATCATTGATAATTTATCCGACCGACAGAGGGTGTTCTTTTGAGACTTCGTCGCCTTTTTTGGCTTGTCTTTATACTGTGCTCTGTAATACCGCCCCTTATACTCTCAGTTTTCCTTATCACCAGGTCATACAATACCGAGAAAAATCTGGTACTCAGGAACCTCCAGACAACTTCGGCCGTATTATCGACTTCACTGAGCAACATTCTTGATGCCAACAGAACAGATATAGCCGCCACTTTCGAAGGACCGGCACTGCAGAGAGTACTCGCATCAGGAAAAGATTTCCGGGAGCTGGACAAGGATTCAAAGGAATACCTCGTTAAGGTTTTCAAATCCAGAGTAAGGGCTTCCACACTTGTAATGGGAGTCGCCCTGATGGACAAAGAGGGATACATTGCAGCAAGCAGCAACGAGCAGCTTATGGGCAGCAAAAACCCCCTCCCGGAAAACTCACTCGAAAAGGCCAAAGAAAAAAGAAGCTATTACCTCACTGACACCTTCTACATCCCGCTTATGACCAAAGTACCCCTCTACGCGATGATAATGCCACTTTACGACAGTGGAAATTTCAGAGGAGCGCTTGGGTTCTCCTTTTCTGCGGATTTTATCCAAAAAATGGTGGACAGGGCGGAGCTGACCAAAAAATTCCAGACAAGGCTGATTACTGTAGTTGACAGGAACAACAGGATAATCTCGACGAGCGATCCTGATTTCTACAGAGGAGAGTCCTTAAGCAATTACCTCGAAAAACCCTTGTCAGAAGGTTCGTCAGATATTTCCGGAGGGGAAAACGGAGCTCCGAAAAAGCCGGAGCTTGTAAGGTTCAAAACATCAACGGGAAATAACATAGGCTATTTTTCAAGGATAGAAGAAAATGGATGGGGGCTGATGCTCTCGATAGACGAGAACGAGATAATGGCGCCCCTTCGCGAAATGATACTTTGGAACGCACTCTTCGCAGTCGCGGTGATCATCGCGGTCTCGATCATCTTCACCCGACTGTCCTCCTATTTTTCAGGACCTGTCCTGAAACTGACAGACGCAATGGAGAGGTATCGCAGAGGAGATCAATCAGCCAGGTTCGAATACAGGGGAGACGATGAGTTCGGACAGATAGCCGTTACGTTCAACGAAATGGCAGAGACTCTAAATGTTGTCCTGTCCAATGAGAAATTGAAAAGCAAGTATTACGAGAACAAATCAAACGTTGACCAGCTTTCGGGCATACTGAACAAAGCAGCGACGGAGACACTCATATCAAAGATACTTGAAGACAGTACCGATACCGACGCACATGCGGTCTTGATCATGGATATCGACAACTTTAAATCGATAAACGACAATTTCGGACACGCGGCCGGCGACAGAGTGATAATGGAAGTCGCAGAAGAACTAAAAAAGGCGTTCAGGGATATGGATATCGTCGGGAGGATCGGCGGCGATGAGTTCATGGTCTTCATAAGACACGTCGAGGACATTACTGTTATCAGAGAAAAAGCAGAGCACATAGCAGAAGCTGCAGCAAAATCATCCTGGACTGTGGAAGGCCTGCCGGACATAACCATGAGCATCGGATGCAGCAGGTACCCCGCAGACGGAACGAATTTCACAGAACTATACGAAAAGGCAGATAAAGCTCTCTACAAAACTAAAAGGAGCGGCAAAAACGGCTTCACAGTATACGAGGCTTGATCATATCACCGGAAAGCAGATGGCAAAAAAGTTTGCCGTCTGCTTTTTTGGGCACTTAAAGACAGTAAAAGACAACCTTTCCAAACGCTTTTTATCTTTATTCATCAGCAGTAACCCGGACAGCAAAGATTTTTTACAACACTTTTTCCAATCAGCCAAAAACACTATGCACGGAGCTTCCGTGCAGATAGAATCTGAAAATACACAAGGTACATCTTTATTTACTGCGGAGGAGACAAAATGGCGTACATTCTCGAAAAGGCAGACAGAGACCTTTTTTACAGCAGGAACGACCCAAAGGACAGAAGGCTCGGCGAGCTTGTCCATAGGGGAAAGATGTCGTCTGTACGGGATTCCGATGTAGTGATCATCGGCGTGCCTGAAGACAGGGGCATACTTGCAAACAAAGGGCGCGCAGGTGCCGCGAAGGGTCCTGATGATGTCAGGCGACGTCTTTATAAACTTACCCCCGGGTTCAACATGGATCTCGACAGGATCAGGGTCATCGATGCCGGCAATATATCTACAAAGGGACTGACACTGGAAGAGGTACACCTTGCCCTGCAGGAAGCTGTTGCCGATGTTGTCTCACGCGGCGGCATCCCGCTGGTGATAGGAGGAGGACACGACCTTACTTACCCGGGCCTTGCAGGGTTGGTAAGGGGAGCGGGGCTCAAAAAAGATTCCCTCGGACTGATCAATGTCGACTCACACCTAGATGTCAGGACTGACGAAAACGGTATAAACAGCGGGACATCATTCTACAGGGCCCTGACGCAGCTTCCCAACAAGGCTCTCTCAGGAAGCGCATTCGTCGAGTTCGGCATTCAGGAGCTATATAACTCACCATATTATTACAATTGGGTGAAGAAGCAGGGAGGAAGCGTCTTTACGCTCAAAGAGGTCTCCGAACGTGTTATGGAATCCTTTATACAGGCTCTGAGCATCGTAAGCAAGAAGGGGCGGACAGTCGCACTATCCCTGGACATAGATGCCGTCAGGAGCACCGAAGCGCCGGGAGCATCCGCGAGCAACCCGAGCGGACTCAAGGCGCCTGAACTGGACAAGATAGCATACCTTGCGGGGAGGAGCCCCCAGATACGTTACCTCGACATAATGGAGGTCTCTCCGCCGTTGGACCAGGACCACCGCACCGCATCCCTTGCAGCCTCATCTATCTTCTGGTTCCTCAGGGGCCTGTCCGAGAGATAATAAACTTAAACCACAATAACTTTCCACCGGATTTACCTGCACTCTTTGGAGAGGATCATGTCATGACCCTCTCATTTTATTTCCGGCTCCTCATGTGACAAGGTCACAGACCACAGAACTTGTCAGTGTTATAAAAAAAGAAGAACAGCAAATATAGGATGTGACCATATGGCGGCAGAAGTCATGAAAAGAAAAAAAGCAAAAGTTTTGCGTGAAGATTGTGTCGCATGCGGAGCCTGTGTGAAGGTGTGCCCCGTTGACGCAATAACCGTATACAAAGGGATCTTTGCGGAGGTCGATCCCATTATGTGTATAGGATGCACAAAATGTGCCACGATATGCCCTGCTTCCGCTATAACTATGGAGATCCCGGAATGGGCATAAAAAAAAGTTGGAATGACAAAATGTGGATCATAACGATAGTTTATTTCTCTATCGGACTTTTCAATATTATGTTCGCATGGTTTGGTATGATTTGTTTTCTTGCGCCTATGCTGATGTCTATATTCGGCAAAGACAAGGCTTTTTGCAACAGTTACTGCGGAAGGGGACAGCTTTTCACTCTTCTGGGACATGACCGCAGACTCTCTATTAACAAGGAACTGCCTTCATTCCTGAAAAGCAAATGGTTCAGATATGGGTTTCTGTTATTTTTCATGGTCATGTTCGTAAACATGCTTTTTACAACATGGGCCGTTTTTTCAGGAAGCGGAAGCCTGAATGAATCATTGAAGCTGTTATGGACTTTCGATCTGCCATGGAAATGGGCAAACAGAGCCGGTGAAAGCTTTCCTCTGTGGGCTGTCCAGTTCGCCTACGGTTTTTACAGTCTTATGCTCACCTCGCTTGTAATCGGACTTCTGAGCATGCTCATATTCAAGCCAAGGTCATGGTGTGTCTACTGTCCGATCGGTACCGCAACTCAGATGATATGCAAGATAAGAGAAGGAGAGAGGCTTTAACTATTATTTGCTCATGCTTTGTAAGAGTTTCTTGTCAACGATCTTTATCCCTCCTCTGGAGAGTTCGACCGCGCCGAGCACATAGAATGATTTTAGCGTCCTTGAGACCACCTCACGGGCGCTTCCTATATATCTGGCGATCTGTTCGTGCGTGACAGGAACGACATTGGTGTTATTCCTCTCGATCTCCTCAAGAAGGAAGTTTGCAAGCCTCTTGTCCACACTCAGGAAGAATATCCTCTGTATAGCTTCCATGACATCGGAGAAACGTTCGGCCGCCACTTTGTATGAGAAATTCTCAACCCATACATTTCTTGCCGCCAGATCAGAGAAAAAATTTGCATTGGCTACAAGTATCCTGCACTCTGTCTCAGCCTCGATCAACACTTCGAAACGTATCAGCTTGAGTACGCATGACGCTGAGAGGATACAGATTTCTCCCGGGTTCAGACGAAAAAGTGTCAGGTCCTTGCCATCCTCGGAAAGCATGTAGACTCTGAGCGTCCCCGATCTGATGAGGAAGACTCCTGCACAGGAATCATCACTTCCGCTGAGGCAGGTCCCCTTTTCATATCTGATGTCAGAGATATTGTCCATGAGAGCCGCCTTTTCGAGGTCACTTATCTTATCCCAGAAAGAAAAGCTCTTTTCCAGAAGCGATATCAGCTGCCCATTTTGGATCAAATCACGCACCTCCGGTCCAAGTTTAAGGTTCATTATATTGATACAGGGAGGGATCTTCGGTCATATTCCGAGCAGCCGCCCGGCGTTTCCTCCAAGTATCATCTCTTTTTCCTCTTGCGATATATCGAGCGATCTTATCAGTGATATTTCCTGGGAAGGCATGTGCCAGGGGTAATCGCTTCCAAAGAGGATCTTTTCGGCTCCGTGCTTTCTTATGATCTTTTTGAGAATCCCCTTATCGAGCCAGGGCTCCGCGCAGTAAGCCGTGTCCATGTAGATGTCCGCCTGTCCTGCCACTTCTTCGAGGACATCTTCAGCCATCTTCAGCCCCCCCATATGGGCTGCGACTATCCTGAGCCCGGGGAAATTCCTGGCTATTTTAAGCATCGACTTAGGAGAAGCGTTCAGTTCGTCAGGGAACGAGTAATCAAAACCGACGTGGAATACAACGATCAGGTTAAGCGCCCGTGCCAGGTCATATATGGGGAAATACTGCTCATCATCGGCATATATCCTCTGAAGTGCCGGATGGAACTTTATGCCTTTGAGTTCTTCGTCAGAGATCTTCCATATATACTCAAGGGCGTAAACCGAGCTTGGGATGACGGATCCGAAGGATATGACCCGCTCTGAATCTGTCTCCTTTGCAAAACGGAGGACATTCTCATGCTGGTTCTCCCTGGTAACAACGTTGAGTACGACAGACCTGTCCACACCACACTCATCCATTGATGCAACAAGTCCGTTCAGGGTCGCAGGGGCCGCGTATCCAACGTTGCCATTGGCTGACAGAACTGACATCGCGCGATCCGCAAAACCGTCAGGGAATATGTGTGTATGGAAATCTATGATCATGGTCCTTATCATGCCGCCTTTCCTTTGATCCTCCAAACTATATCACAAAAAAGCAGAGGCCGGAAAAAGTTGAGGACCCCCGGTGTGCAGTCCGGGAGTCCTCCGGGAGGAACGGATGAGCTATTGTCTCTGTTCTCTAGAATTCATACTGCCAGGAGAGGATAAACTTGCGTTCGGGGTTGATATATCCTTCACTGTCAAGAACAAATTCTTTGTCGAAAATATTGGTGCAGGAGAGGATCAGCTTGTGTGCTCCCTCTTTCCATGCAACAGAAGCATTCATTAGGAATATATTGTCATTGTCATTATTAAAAGCGACTCCGCTAATTTCTCTGTCTGCATAATAATGAGCTTTAAGCTCAGCTGCCCATGGACCCTTCACGTAATTTAGGCTTCCACTCAGATCAAGCCTTGGCATTCCTGAGCGAGTCCATTCATCCTCGCCTTCCTTCTTCTCATCGGCGTCTGTCCATGAAATACCCTGTGTGTAGCTCCAGTTTTCATGGAAGTTGAACTTCATCTCAGCCTCTATACCCCATGCGCGATATTCGCTTAGGTTAATATATTGTGAGGTTGTAGTATTTGTCATAAGATCGTATTCTGAGGAATAATAGATCTTGTCTTCCATGTTTATATAAAAAACGCCAAGACTCCAAGGATTTTTTGCTTTCTGGTCTTTTACTCCAATATCATAAGTCCAGCCTTTTTCTGGCCTTAGGTCAGGGTTACGCAGGCTAACATACTTTCCCCAAATGCCCCAGTCTTCATCTGCCATCGGAAGAAAAATTTGATAGAAACTAGGCATCGCAAAAAACCTTCCTGCAGTAACATACCAAAGCTTACCTGACGGACTTTCCCAGTTAAGAGACACTCGGGGGATAAACTCATTAACATTTTCTCCAGCATCTACTTGCCAGTGTTCAAATCTAAGTCCGATATCAAGCTGAGCTTCTCCCACAGGAACAGACATTTCAACATATGGAGCAAATCCATTTCGGCTAAGGTCATAGGGAATATTGCCAGTCCCCCCTTCAAATTCCGAACTCTCACTTCTCCAGTCTATCCCCCATACACCGGCAACACCAAATATTTCCTGCTTATGGCTGTATGTAGCTCCAATTGTTGAATCTTTGTATTTGTTAAAAATATCTGTATTAACAATAAAATAATCTTTTGAATTTTCATTGTAAAATATACGAGCTGTGTTTGTGTCATCGATGTAGTTGAGTTGGAATCTACGGTAGTTATTTTTTTGTGAATAATCGGTTAACCCAAAATCGCTACTGTTCCATTCAGATTCATAGTCTCCGATCTGGCTTAAAAATGACCACTTGCCCTTTTCTATTCCAAAAACAAAATCATTACCTCTGTAGTCAGTGGCAGTATCGTAGGTCCCGTCAGGTCTCTTTCTAATGTTTACCTCGGCATTTTCTTGAGTTTTGGTATATCCGACCGTGACTTTTAAATCATCGCTCAAAACAGCCGTGCCTCTCAAAGACCCTCTGAACCATCCATGGTTTCCGCCTTCAACAAGTAAAGTTCCACCTGACTTTTCCATGCCTTTTTTGGTGATTATGTTTATAACTCCTCCGGCTGCGTTGGATCCGTAGATAGCAGAGCTTGCACCTTTAACAACTTCTATCCTTTCGATCGACTCAAGCGGAACTGTCCTCAGGTCAAATGGTGATCCCATCGAATCAGTACCGTAGCTCGAAGTCATGAACGGGATGCCGTCGACCAGCAGGAGGACCTCTGATGTAAGCCCCCTTACTACAACGCTCTTGTCAAGAGCTGAGGCTGAACTGTTCCTGAGACCGTTTACTCCGGGCACTCTGTCCAGGACTTCCTGGGTGCTCCTCGCTCCGCTCATTTCAATTTCCTCTTTGGTGATCACGTAGGCCGGAGCCGGCACCTCCTTGATGTCCTCAGCCAGGCGGGAGCCGGTGACCTCCACTCTGGCCACTTCCCGGACTTCTTCTTTTTTATCGTCGCTGACGGCCTCTGTCGATGTATCTGCAAAAGCGGCAGCAGAAAATGCCATAATAAAAACTGCCATGGATATAATGCTGTACTTTCTGAACTTACTGAACACCTTCAACACTCCTTTTAAGAAATCTATGCATGTTAACATGTCCGGATCCTTTTTCACTTATCTTTCCTTATACCTCACTCCTCATGTAGAGCCCAAAAAAGAGGGACCCCGTGATATCGGGGCCCCTCTGTGACAAACATACGTCGTATCCTCAGGCATAAATGCCCGGTAGGATACAGTTTGCCGCCTCTCGCCCACGCGATTATCAACGATACGGATCTTCAGCAGGTCTCCTGGCTCCCGTTCATCCTACTCCCGTGCCTTCCCGTCCTCAGACAGTGGCTTGTTACGGTTTCGTCCCGGTCACAGTAGCGGGGCTGCTCCGGCATCTCACCGGATTCCCTTGACTGAAATTCCATGACGCTATTCATTTGTCAGTAAGTTTTACCCCATGTCCGGGGCAATGTCAAGCAAAGATATTTGCATTTGGATCGGACGATGCATTATATCCAACCCAGTGAAATTCAGCCTTTCTTTGTTAATAAAGATTTGTCAAAAAGTTTCATCAAACATCTTTTTTATCGCATTTAAAGAACGATCGTAGTCATCCTCAAATACCTCGATAGTCATTACCCTATCTCTTCCTCCGGACATCATCTCCACGACAGACCTGAAGAGTTCCGGATCCATGTATGAGAGATCTCTGTGGTCGGTCCCGTCGGACATAACGCCGTGGATGTGAAGGGCCCTTACGTCGTCTGCTAGGTTCCCCGTAGTTTCAAGCACAGGGCGGTCACATTTGATGAGATGTCCCACATCCAGACATATTGAAGTCCCTGCAAAATCCGCGAGGTGCTTGACATAGCGCGGATCATAGTCCAGAGTTTCAATGCAGATCTTTCTGCGGTCATCCACAGCGCCGGCAATTTTTTCTGCCGACTTGATGCTCTTTTCAAGCCAGATGCCCATCTCAGCACTTGGAAAATTACCTCTCTTTTCTCCAACGACATGAAGTATCCAGGCAAATGGATCAAGAGGTGCAAAGAGTTCGACCGTCCTCAGGCAAAGATCTTCCCTCTCCTGTCTCTCCAGAGTGGAGCAGGAGACGCATATTTCTGCCGGGAAGTGCACAGTACAGGACATATCCAGTTCGCCGCACAGTTCCCGTAGGAGACGGATCTCTTCTTTTGAGGGCATATTGGAGTGCTCCGGGGTATCAAAAAGGACAATTTCCATATCGCTCACATCGGAGGAAAGGTGCCTCATATTATCGGCAAATGTCCCGGGAGTGACCCAGGAAGTCCCTCCAAAACGCAACCCCGCAGGCTCAAGATCTCTTTTTATCATAAATATCCACCATTCTTCGTTCTAAAAATATTTTACCTTTATATTCCTGCCCGGCATGCCTCTTGAATAGCGAAGCGGATATAGTTCAGAGGCGGTCAAACTATCGTCAAACGTTGTCAAACAGTAGTCAAACGATCGTGAGGGGCCAAGAAACACCCCTCTCAGTCTTCCCCGGACGCTTCTTATCAGGAGAATGCCGTTTCCTGTTAAGGAAACATTTAGATAGTCCATAGCATTCGAAATATTTCGAGTGCGTTTCGAGATCGGGGACCCAGTGTCTTTATATCCTTGCTATCACTAGCTTTTTAGAGTCTAAACAAAAGCCGCTGGATTCCCGATTTAAGCATTCGGGAACGACGGAGAGGAAGGCCACTGCCGGGGACGACGGGGATTTTGAACCTCCGCGGCCCTTGGCCGCAATTCTCCGCGATGCGAAGCGAGCAATTTCTCCAGCCATGGGTCTGGCGAATTCTCCGCAGCCCAGAGGCTGCAAATTCCCCGCCCCTGCCCCTTGCCCCTACGACCGTTTGACTACTGTTTGACAATTGTTTGACTATAGTTTGACCATTCTTACGATCGTTTCACCACTGCTTCACAACGGCTTCACGCGGCTTATCCATGCCGCACCTCACCACGTGCTATTTAAGCCTAAACACCACGGGCACTCTGACCCTGACTGTGCCGCTGTTTTTGAACAGCCACTGCCTGACAGCCCGGAGGGCACTTTCGTCAAGCCTTGGATATCCGCTTGAACTCTCTACCTCTGCGCTTACGACTCTCCCGTCGGTCACGGTTGCTATTATTTTTACTGTTCCCTCTTCTTTACGTTTTCTTGAAAAGGAGGAGTAGTCCGGCAGGACTTTTTTTATGACTTCAAGGGTATTCAGTTCAACGACCCTTTCAGGTCGAGCCTGGGGAGGCGACGACGGAGAGGCCTCTGTGGGGACTGCATCGTTCGTTGCTTTTACAGGAGTACCCGCTACGCTGTCTGCGGTCTCTGCAACTGCCTGAACTTCCTGCACGGGAGCCTTTTCAGACGGCGTTTTTACTGCCTTTGCAGGTTCCGCCTTTTTTTGAAGCTGTTTTTTGGGGACAGTTTCTTTTTTCTGTTCGGACTTTTTCTCCACGGGTGCTTCTTCCCTTATCCGGGACTGTGCCGGAACGACTTTTTTTTCGACCATTGCCAGGCGGACTCTCATGATCGGCTTAATATCGGGCTTCGCAGAGACACCGGGCATCAGCAGTACAAATGCGATATGCGCTGTAATGCTCAGTGTGAGCGCTATGACCCAGAAAAGCCTCTCACGGGACTCGTGCATTATCAGTTTTCACCATCCATGAGAAGGCCCGCTGAGGTGACACCTGTTTTTCGGAGTATGGAGAGGACTTCTGCAACTCTGCCGTAGGGCGCACTTTTATCCCCGGCAATGAGTATCTCCCGTCCTCCGGCAGATTTGGCAAGTTCGGGGAGTTCATCTTTCGATACCTTGACACCATCCCAAAATATAGTCCCGTCTTTTTCCACTGTGAGGGTCAGAGCACGCTTCATGTCTGAAGTCTCACCCTCACCCGAAGGGAGGTCGATATCCAGCTTTCCCTGAATGAATGTTGCGGTCAGGACAAAGAAAATTATCAGCATAAAGAGTACGTCTATGAGAGGCGTAACATCTATGTCTGCAAAACGCCTTGATTTACGCCTTCGCACTTTCCCCACCATGACTTGTGAAGTGTTCCCTTATGAGGTAATCTGCGCCCCTGTTCAGAGTTTCCTCTTCGCTGTCTATTCGGGACAGCAGGAGACCGTGCGCAAATATAACAGGGATAGCGACCGTAAGTCCCGCAACAGTTGTAAAGAGGGCCTTCCAGATGCCTCCCGTAACGGTAGCTGCGTTTATCTGGCCTCCAATGTGCAGTGACTGGAACATCTCTACCATTCCAAGCACTGTTCCGAGAAGCCCGAGCAAGGGGGCTGTCTTTCCCACTATCTCAAGAATGAACAAGTGCTTTTCCCAGCGGTAGACCTCACGGCGGACCTGCTGCTCGACAAGGAGCTTCATGTCCTCCCTTCCCACACCCCAATGGGCAAAGGCAGCGAAGAAAAGCCTGTGGAGGGAACTCTGCGATGGCCTGACAACCTTTCTAGCTTCGTCTATGTTGTTTTCTGATACTGCTTTCCCAAAGGCTTCTTCAAGCACCTCCGGGTTTGTGGAAGCGCTCCTGAAAAAGAGCAGCCTCTCGACAACGACCGCCAGTGCTATGACAGAAAGCGCCGCGATCACCCACATTATTATTCCGCCCGATCTCATGTATTCAAGCAATTATTATCTCTCCCGTCTTTTCATGTCCGGATGATCAAAAATTACGTTTAGCCCTTACAAGAAGCCACAGGAAGAATATGGATCCTATGCACGAAGTAAGGACACCTACAGGAACCTCAGCAGGAGCCCACAACATCCTGGCTGCCGTGTCGCACAGCACAAGAAATGCGCCTCCGAAGAGCAGGGATGCCACCGCAAGCTTTCTGTGGTCAGTTCCTACAAATTTTCTGCATATATGAGGACCCAGAAGTCCCACAAAACCTATCGGTCCGCATGTTGCGACGTTGATGCCTATTACTATTGATACAGTGAAAAAAAGCAGCCTTCTGAGCTTTACGACCGAGACTCCCCGGCTTGCCGCAATGTCCTCTCCGCAGACAAAAAGGTTCAGCTCAGGTGCTGTTATAAAGGCTACCGCGAATATGACTGCAAGGGCCGGCAGTGTGGCAAATACAGGAGCGAATCCAACTGCCTGTATACCTCCCATCGACCATCTCATCATCCTGAATGTATCAATGTAACCGCCCGTGAACTGGATTATCATGTTAAGGCTCCCAAAAAGGAAGCTCATCGCGACTCCGGCAAGGAGAAGAGTAGCCTCGGACATGCCTCCCCGTCTGAGATTGCCCGCCGCATATATGGCAAAAGTCGCAGCCAGCGCACCCACGAAGGCTGCAAGAGAAAGTCCCGATACTGCGTTGAAGAGTGAAAACACTATGCCGGTCCTTATGTATACGACAGCTCCAAATGCAGCCCCCGTAGAAACTCCCAGCATATCAGGAGAAGCAAGCGGATTCCTGAAAAGAGCCTGGAAAATAAGTCCGCATAGTGCCAGAGTCGAGCCTGTGATCCATCCAAGAATGACACGGGGCACTCTCAGGTCCCACATGATCCGCATGATATTTTCGTCTCCGCCCCCCAAAAAGTCGGAGAGACTTATCTGCTGCATGCCTATAAATGGCGCCACGACAACTGTGGCTAACGAAAATATAAATAGGGAGGTCAGGGCCATTCGTTTCATCTTACAAGCCCCCTCGGTGCAACATATGGGACAAGCTGCCCCTCTGAGCGGAAGCTTTCAAACCTTGTCTCGAATATCTCGGACAAAAGGTCTTTTTCCAGAAGCTCAGCGCTGTGTCCCTGCCAGACCATTTTTCCGCGCTTGATCGCAAGTATCTCGTCGGCTCCGTGAAGGGCAAGGTTTATGTCATGGGTCACCAG
>Ga0334883_1000862_pt1 | contig 49567 bp, 43 predicted proteins | sample GraSluR1_MG_6_FD_207230 | JGI IMG/M metagenome (GOLD analysis project Ga0334883, IMG submission 207230) | Sludge microbial communities from methane-producing bioreactor in Wageningen University, Netherlands - Granular Sludge_09_05-R1 | ecosystem: Engineered > Bioreactor > Anaerobic >...
CTCGGCTTGAAGACGGCACTCATCACTATAAGTACCGGCAGCAAGGGAACGCTTATGAATATCTCGAAGATCCTCTGCATTAGAGAGTCTTTCCAGCCTCCGAGATAGGCGCTCATCACTCCGTAGACGACACCTATTGAGACCGATATTAAGGCCGTCATTAACCCTATTAGCATCGCCCACTTCACTCCGGCCAGTACGCCACTCCAGATGTCTCTCTTAGAGTTGTCTGTTCCGAGTATTCCATGAACCCTTCCGGCAACATTCAGGTATACTGTATCAACTCTTTCGTCGGCCTTTTGAAGAAGAAGCGTTACCTTTATTCTGTAAGTACCACTTAACGCAGCGGGCCTTCTGAAAATCCCGGGTTCTGCTTTTGAGAAGATTACGTCGGTGGTTTTCACTGTCTGTACCGGAATCCCGTCCACTGAATCATATCTTCTGCCAAAGTTGAAGGCTGCATTCTGAGAGGCTTTGTCGATCGCCACTCGGATTTCTTGCGTTCTGTTCATTTCCATCTGTTTTCTGTAAAGATCTATCGCAAGACCGTCTGGCCTTATTATCGATATAACGACAGTTGGCTTTCCCAGTCCCGTCGCGTGAAAGATCACGTCTGAAGGTGCTACGCTAGCCGTGTAATCATAGTCGAAAATGAACTCAAATATCCTTACTGTTCCGGCAACGGTTTCGGAGAGCTCATACTCGGTGATAGACTCGGATACTGCACGCTTTTTGGAAGTGAAGAGATTTGTCCATTGAGGGGCGGCGCTTGCCGGAAGATCCTGCCAGAAGGTTATATCTCTCCACTTATTATTTACTTCTGGAAATGGGACGATAAACCTTTCGAATAGCAGAATAAACAGGAATATACCCAGGAAGATCAAGCCGACTATACCGGATTTCACCTTTCTGAATTCACTCCAGAAGCTTTTTATCGATTCTCCAATATCTCTCCATCTCATGCTTTACCACCAACTTTGATTCTGGGGTCCAAAAGACCGTAGATGAGATCGAGCAAGACCAGGCCGCCTATGTATAACCCCGTAGTGACGGCAAGGTTACCCATGAGAACGGGGACATCGTTCTGCTGAAGAGCTATCCAGTAAAGATTACCCATTCCCGGCCATGAGAAGATACCTTCAAAGACTATGTTTCCCGAGACTGATGCCAGTAGCGCCAGCAGAGACATAGTGACTATAGGAGGAGCGGCCGTCCGCATAGTGTGACCGTAGAGGACCTTTCTCTCGGGTATTCCCCTCGCGCGGGCCGCCATTATGTAGTCTTCCTGAAGTATCCCGAGCACTATGTTTCTCGTAAGGAATGCCCTTCCCCAGAACCCGAGGACCACCAGCGTGAGAACAGGCAGGGCAAGGTGGTAGATAAGGTCGAAGAATTTTGCGATTCCTTCGGGGGGAGGCGTTGCGTGGAGCCCACCCGAAGGGAAGATCTTAACCGTATATGCGAAGAACATGATCAATAGCATCCCAAGCCACCATGATGGCATGCCGAAAACTACCATAGTACCGACCGAGGTACTCCTGTCGAGGACCCCTCCGGCCTTTTGAGCCTTCTTTAAGCCCAGCCAGACTCCGATTATTATATCGGCTACAATTGCCAGTGTGAAGAGAAGAAGCGTATTAGGAATGGCCTCTGAGACTATCTTCCAGACGCTCCTGCTGCCGTCTCCAGATCTTATCAACGTTGAATTTCCCAGATTGAGAGTGATTGTATCTACTGTTCTCCATATGACTCTTTCCGCAACAGGTCGGTCGAGCCTGTAAAGGGAGTACAGTTCCGCCCTTCTGTTCACGACGTATTGCTGCAGAACCTGTGCGCTCACATTCGTAAGTCTCATGGTCTCGCTTCGAACCTGTTCTTCAATTTGAGCCCTGAGAGTCCGTTCCATAACGGTGTTGAAAAGAGCCGAAAAGATGAATATAAGGATGGCATACATCAAGAAACCGTAAATAACTCTCTTTAAAGCGTATTTCCAGTACATATGACACCTCGAAAGAATGATAGTACCCCTTGCGGGGTACTATCAGAGATTGTCTATCAGTAGAGTATTACCTGTACAGATGCAGATGCTGGAACTGCGCCTTCAAGGGAGGCTATCGCCATAATGTTGTAAGAACCGGCCGGCAAACCTTCTAATGCGCTGGCGGGTACTACGGCTTCAAAGAGACCGTTTCCAAGGAACTCGGCGTCAAAGCTAAACTCCGCTTCGTCAGTTATAAAGGTGACTACTACCAATCCCTTAGTTGCGGGAATCGCAATGTCAGCAGGGTATAGAACCTCGGAGACGTCGATCATGACGTTGATATCCATTCCGAATGTCGAAAGAGCCGGGACATCGAGGTTATCTATTCTCAGTCTGATCGCCCTGAGATACTCTTTCCAGTAGGTCTTTTCGTACGGGTAGGTAGGATCTCTGAAAGCTCTTAGTTCTGCGAAGTTTGAGCTTGTGTCGAACTTGGAGAGGTAGAACGGACCGTTACTTATGTAGGCGTGTCCGTATCTGTCTATGAAGCTTATCGCTGCGCGGTATCTTGCGAGTGCTTCTTCTTCGGTGACGTATCCCTTTATATAGTCGGGAATATGTTTACTGTTGATCATATCGTTGAGTTTTGCCTTTACATCTCTGACACAGCTTGGGGAAAGGACATCGACTTCGGTAACGGCCGGGTCTCTTGTTATCGCATACGTAGTCCCAGATTGGCTACCTTCGGTAACAAGAAGAGCCAGCGCCTCAATTATTTCCCAGGCGCAACCTACAGCCTGACCGGATGCCGAAACACTTATACCGGGAGCTGCCCAGCCTGCAACTCTCTCTTTGCTCGCCGGGAAGTTGTAGTTGAAGTAGACAGTTATAGTATTGTCGGGGTGGACAACCCAGCCAATTAGTGTATCTTGGGCGTCCTTAAGCTTGGATGCATATCCCTGCTCATAGCGAAGGTCGTCCTCGCTGTTCTTGGTAGTCCATTCGTTTACGAAACCATGTGCGTACATAAAGTCGGCTATCGTTGTCGGCTGACCGTGGTGGAAGTTACCGAAAGTAAAACTATACGTGGCCATCGACATCGCTTTGTGACCTTCGCCGACTTCAACCCAGCTCTTCGATTCTGGATCGAAATTGATAGCGTTTGAAGGGACTTCGAAGGCACCGACGACTTCGCCGTCTTCGTCTCTCATGACCTTAGTATCTACTTCGAGAGGAATTGCTCTCAACGGAGTCTGAATAGCCGAAGCCGGGCTTTCGAACATTGACGGATCGTAGAGGTTGCCGGCTATCGCGTTCGAGTAAACGCTACTGAATCCGTTCGTTCCTATTGGATCCCAGGCGTCCATAAACAGTGATCCCATTGCGGAGAAGAGTGTCACAAAGAGAACACCGTCATGAGTCTGGGCAGTCTTTATTGACCACTCGTTAAGACCGTCTCCGAGACCGTAAGCGAATCTGTCGACAAATCTGGATTTGTTGGCCGTATAGAAGTCTTCCTGGTTTGCCACGTAGATTCTTACTGCCTCTTCAAGACCCAGTTCTAGCCCTCTCAGCGCTAGTTCCCAGTACTCCTCTTCGGTCAGGAAGTTTCCTGTAAAGGCCTTAAGTGTAACTTCGTCGATCTCGTCCTGAGCGTAGTTCCAGAAACCTTCGACTTGATTTCCCGGCATATAGCCGTACCAGGGGGCATACATCTGAGCGACTATGTGTTCCCAGAATGCCCTGGTTGCGCCTGCACCCCAGCCTTCGGTGTACATCTGCCAGACAAGATCCTTTGGGTCGCTTCCTCCGTAGACTGTGATACCGGCTCTGCTCCTGTCCCAGAGAAGTTTTTCGACTTTTATTCCGGCCTTCTCAATTTGATTCGAGACGTATTCGCCGAGTATTAGACGTCCATTGGGATCATCTACCCTGATTATAAACTTGATTGTGACAGGCTCATCATTGAAATACCAGAAACCGTCTGTCTTCTTGATTAGTTTGCCGGAATTTTGAGGAAGGGCAGCGGCTGCTTCCATAGCTTTTGTAATCTCCTCTATTGCCAGCGTCTCATTACCTTCCGCCGTGAAACCAAATTTTGTGGCAAGGAGATTATACCTGTAAGTTCCCGGTTGGCCCTGAGTCGCCATTGTGTAAGCTGGGAACCCTGCACCGCCAAGAATCTCGTCAACGGCAAACTGTCTGTTGATAAGGAAGTTCATGGCGAACCTGATGTCTTTTATCGCAAAAGCGTTGAAGACCTCCTTTCCACCAACTTCAACTGTGTAAGGAGCCTCGTTGGGAACCGGGTTCATCAGGAGAGACCATGAACCGGATGGAACTGGATAAAGCTCCAACTTTTCTCTTGTTACCTGATCCAGTCCAAAGATTGTGGGACCTGATACTCCCCACATGAAGATGTCGGTCATACCTTCCGCCGTGTCTTTAAGTGCGATCTCTTCCTTCATTCTAACGTTGAAATAGACTATGTCGGAGATCGGTCCCTTTACAGCGGCAAAGACAAACGCGGAACATACCATGGAGATTAACAATGAAACTAGCAAAATCTTCTTACTCAAGGTGCTTCGCCCCCTTTTTTAGAGTTTTTCCCGGTACTTAACCAGGATTCCCTTTTGGTGTGGAATAGAAACAGAAAAGATATAATAAAACAAAATGAAAGCACGGTCTGTCTGAAAAACAATTGTATGAGTTAATCTATTATATACCTTTTGCTTGAGAAAATCGAAATTGTGGCAATAGACACTGGACATTGAGGAGGTAGGTCAACGAAAATGACTGAGATTAACATTGGTAGAGAAAAGAAGAACTTCGAATGGTTCAACGAGCCTTCCCATTGGGAGCTCATCGATAACAGCATCAAGGCCGAATCAGATGAGATGACTGATTTCTGGCAGCGAACACAGTACGGTTTTAGAAACGATAACGGACATCTGTGCTACACTCTTTTGCAGGGCAACTTCGTTATGAGCGTCGATGTTGACTTCTTTCCGATTAATCAGTACGATCAAGCCGGTCTTATGGTACGGATATCACCCTCATGCTGGTTGAAGACCTCAATTGAGTACGAAGGAGAGAGGCCGGCTAAACTCGGAGCCGTTGTGACCAATTCCGGTTATTCTGACTGGTCAACACAGGATATTGCACCCGATACCAGGAGTTTCAGAATTCGAATCGTTAGAACGGGACCTGACTACACCGTGTCGGTGTGGGAAGATGACTGGAGGCAGATAAGACTAGCGAGACTTCTTGAAGACGATGGAATGAAACCGGTCATGGTCGGCCCATATCTTTGCAGCCCTAGAGGAGACGGATACAGAGCTGTCTTCTCAAACCTTGCACTGGATAATACTTAGAAAATACTGGGAATACACTGTCCTAAAAGACTCATATAAAACTTGAGCTAGAATAATAATGCCTATTCGTAATAACCCTAACGTATTGTACCGGGAAACCCCGGTACTTTTTTTACTTTGTGACCACTACTTCTACTCTGAAACTGTCCTGCGTCCCATTGCTCATGGATTCAACGCTGCCATAGAAGATCTGTATCGCTTCCTCACCAGGCTCAACTGCTTTGAAGTAAAACGCCGAGTACCTCATATCGTCAATCTTCACATGAGAGGGATCGGAAATCAGCTTCAACTTTGTCGGAAGATCCGCCGGTAGGTACCATGAGTAATCGCTTGAGATGCTCTCTTTGAGCTTTATTATTAGAATAGAATCTCCCTTCAAATTGATAGAGCGGTTGTTGTCCGACTCCTGCAGCATTAAGACGTTCTGCACCGGTTCGCGCACAGTTATAGTTGCCGAGTAGGTCTTATCCGGAGGTGCCTCTTCCCAGGGACGACCGTAAGCGAATTGAAGCTTTGCACTTCCGTAGTTTATTCCCTCGAAAAAGTAAACTTGCTCTATCTCACCGCCGACATCTGGTGTATCGGGAGGGATCAAGAAATCATATTCCTTCGTCTGGCGAAGAATGCCAGGAGTTAGTCCCGTTATTCTCCAGGACATGCCCGTTCCGGTAGTTACTCCCAGACGGATTTCTACAGGAACTCTCAAATCGATGTCAAAGCTCTTGCCTAAATCGGCTTCGGTTATAGATAGGGTTTCTCTCTGAAATGACTGAGATTCGATATTGAGCTCGTATTTTCGTATGGGCGAATCATTCCAGCAGGAGCAGTATGAGAGCGTTATTGCTGTGTTACCTGAGCCTATAACCCTAAATTGAAAGACCTCGAAACCTCCGCCGATTCCTTCTGGTTCTTCGTAAAACGGTTCCGAGAGTAGTCTGACTATACTGTCGTCATAGCTTTCAATCCCCCAGTAGTAGCCTGTACCCGGACTTGATGATAGAACGATCCTGAAGTCTTCGTCGGGCTCCAGAACCACACTCTCTCCGTTGTCTTTCTCAGTGAAAAGAGCTATTCCCGCAAACCTTTCACGATCGATGATAGACATCACTGAAGGAACTGAGAAATCATGATCATTCTCGGTCCGTATGAGAAAATCCTTTATGATCATCTCGAAGGCCTCTTTTTCTTCAAGCATAGGGAAATGGGAACTACCCATGAATATCACTAACTCGCTTCTGGAAGACTGCTCATGATACCTGGAGATGTAGTCCAGGTCCGGGAAGTTCCAAAGACCCGCGCATATTAGTGTCGGTTGCTTTATGTCAGGCAGTCCCGATGAAACATCCAGGCCTCTCAGACTACCAGCAACTCCAGATGGCTCATTTCCCCAGAAAAGCTCGAAGACATCTATATTCATGTATTCAATCTTATGTGATATCAATTCCTGGATTTCTTCACGATGTACCTGGAATAGCAGGTTAGGTTTATCTGTCGAAGATTCTTTAGCTTTTGCAGATTCTTCTAGAAGGAGAGCGTCCAGTGCCGGGATATTCAGGATCGGGTTAACCAGAGTCAAACTCACAAGACCGGCTGGATTGGTCAGAGCATAGGAAGTTGCCACAATGGAGCCGAACCCGTGTCCCATAAGATGAAAGCGCTCCAGACGAAGCTCTTGGACAAGAGAAGCCAACTCAGAGATGTAGTATTGAAGATTGATGCTAATAGTCGCACTAATACTGGACGCTCCGCTTCCGAGTTGGTCATATATCAAGACTCTGCTGCCAGGTAATATCTCGTTGAGATAAGAACTGTCCAGGCCAGGACCTGTATTCACTATTACCAGAGGTATTCCCGGGCCTTCCGATAATCGGTAGAAAATGCTGTTTCCGTGAAATTCGAAACTGTCTTGAACAGAGATGAGACAGACCGCAGTCAGCAGAAAAAGCACAAGAAGCATAAGGTTCCGCAAGAAGTTCCCACCCTTCCAGTGAAAAAACAGTAATCAAAGAGATTATAACTCAAAAACACATTTGACCGTCTTTTCAGTTCGGCGAATATCTAATTCTCACGATAACATGTTGCATTTGAGGCATTTTGCTTTCGGCCATTCTTTGTGGTATTCTATATGAGAAGCAATAGCTTCATTGAAGAGACTATAAGAAGCAATAGCTTCAAATGGAGATGAGTTAATGGATTTCCTGTTCAGTTCAAACATTCTCGCGGACTATCCATTGAAAACAGCATTGATAACTCTTGCAGAAAACGATATCTCTGGAGTAGAAATATGGGTGGAGCATCTATGGAGACTTGAAAGCCCATTGAACGAGGTAAGAAAGCTCATGGATTCTTTGGGACTCAAGCGCACTCTTCATGCTCCGACAAGAGATGTCAACATCACGTCTTCAAACCCTGGAATCAGAAAGGAATCTTTGAACCAGGTACTGGATGCCTTAGATATCGCTTACAAGCTTGGTATCGAAGTGGTCACCGTTCATCCCGGCAGAATGTCTTCATCTAAAGACACCCCTGAGGAATTCTTCGACGAGCAGTTGAATTCGTTGTTCGCTATAGCACGGAAAGCAATGCAGCTTGGATTAAGAGTCGCAGTGGAAGTGATGGAGAGTAAGAAGGGAGAACTGGTTGTATTGCCTCAGGACCTGAATACTCTTCTTGACGCTATTGGAATCGATTCTCTGGGAGCAACCTTCGACATAGCTCATGCCGCTTCCTTCTACAAAGGCCTGGCAACTATCGAAACTATCAACGACTACATTGTTGATTACATGTATCAACTGAAGAGAATCTATAACGTTCATGTCAGCAACTCCAGTTCCAGAAAGGTTCACCTGCCTCTATCGAGAGGAGAATACGATTTCTTGCCAGTTCTCTCAGAACTATCAAGCATATACAGTGGGACTGTTTCAATTGAGGGTTTCGTTCCCGGAGAGGGAATGGAGGTTCTCTTTGAGAACAAGGGCGTTATAGATAGATGGAAGAGAGCGCTATTACCAAAAGGAGAGAGAAAATGACTCTTGGGGAAGTCATTAGGAGCCACTACGCTAACGATCTTAACGATTACTGGATACCGCCTCTTGTTTCTTGTAAGGACGGGGTGGCTGAAGGCAGAGTATGCGATGGAGATACGGTTATCTTCTGCTGCAGAAGAGGAGAAAGAGAGATACAGTTGATGGAAAGCTTTGTGGAAAAGAGTTTCTCGGAATTCGAAACCAAAGCCTTCAACGATCTGCGCTTTCTTCCACTTGTCCAATACCATAAGAAATTCACTTCAACTAAGTCGATTATCCCTGCAACTATGATCGACGGTACTCTAGGAGAAGCTATCAGTAGAGCCGGACTGAAGCAACTCGCGGTAACTGAATCAGAAAAGGAAGCGCACGTTACTTTCTTCTTCAACGGCCGCAGAAATAGCCTGTACATGGGTCAGGTTGCACAGATCATTCCCAGTTGGAAAGATTTTAAAGCTCATCCGGAGATGAAAAGCTCCGAGATTGGAATTGCTGTTGAACGATCCATGGACAGGTACGACTTTGTGATTGTTAATTTCCCCGCCGGGGATGTGATTGGTCATCTTCAGGATATGAACCTTAAGATCAAGGCGGCCGAAGAAATCGACCGGGCGCTTGGCAGTATATATAATCAGGCGAAGTCACTCGGGACGACCCTTATAATAACCGCTGATCATGGATTGATGGAGAAGGGAATAACTGAAGAGGGTGTCCCGTCAGTTTCGCATACCACGGCGCCGGTTCCCTTTGTAGTCGTCAACGACCGGCTAAAAAGGAACACTTTCCTGGAAGAAAGCGGTTCTCTGGCGGATGTTGCACCGACAATACTTGCACTTCTGGGTCTGGAGAAGCCCGTAGAGATGACCGGAAATTCACTGATAGCTAGACCTCTTATGTCCTCCAGTGTGGTTCTCGTAATTCTTGATGGCTGGGGCGAAGGAGAGGACAATCCTCTGGTAAACCCTCTAAAGGCGGCCAAGACACCGGTTCTAGACTTCCTGAGGAGAAGCTACCCCCACACAACTCTCAAAGCAAGTGAAGAGGCCGTGGGTCTTCCTTCTGGAAGAAGTGGCAATTCTGAAACCGGGCACTTGACTATAGGTGCCGGCAGGGTAATAGAACAGGACGAGTTGCGTATTGAAAGAGCGATCGTAACTGGGTTCAGAAATGAAAAAGTGCTCAAAGACACAATCGAGAGCATGAGAGAGAGTTCTTCTTTACACCTTATAGGTCTGCTTTCAGAGGCCAGTTCTCACGGGAACACGAAAGAGATGCTTGCAATTCTCGACTTTGCCAGATCAAAAGGTGTTGAGAAGATATATGGACATCTTATTCTTGACGGCCGTAGTGCACCGCCGAGAAGCGCACTGGACTTGCTGGAAAAGTACAATGAGGACCTCAAGAAAATGCAGATAGTAACAGTCCTGGGGCGTGGATATGCTCTGGACAGAAGCAGGGATTACACAGGGAAAACAAAACTGTTCTATGATGCCCTTGTGTACGGCAGGGGAGAATGCTACTAGTGTCAGTGAAAGAGAGGAATTCACATTGGAAGACAGAAGGACCATTCTAGAGAGAGCGCGTGATGTCTATTCGACGCTTCCAAAATCCCAGAAACGCATTGCAGAAAGCATTCTAGAGAATTGGGAGACCATAGCTTTTGTGTCTCCAAAGGAACTTGGCGAGAGACTGGGGGTAAGCGAGACAACAGTCATAAGGTTTGCTCGCGCCTTAGGTTATAAGAGCTTCAGCGATCTAAGACAACACTGCCAGGAACTTATTAAGGAAAGACTGACACCGGCAGAGAAGATGACGGCAACGGTCCAGAAGCTGAGGTCCGGCGAGACATCGTTTGAAAGACTTCTCAATTCAGAAATTGATAATCTAAGGTCCGGTCTTTCAAAGGTCTCTCCGGAAGAATTCTATCGTGCTGTCGATCTGGTCGAATCTGCGAAACGTGTTTTTATTGTGGGACAGGGAGTGTCTGAGTCTCTCTGCAAGTTTCTCGAATTCAGGTTCAGAAGGATGCAGATTGATACCAGAGTAGTAACAAATGGCGGGAAGCCATTTTATGAGTCGCTTCTACTGATGGATGAGAGAGATATCCTTATAGGAATAGGATTTTTCCGTTGTTCCATAGATATTCTGCGGGCCTTCAGTTATGCGAGAAAACGCAGTATACCGACAATAGCCCTGACTCACAGCAATGTATCTGAGCTTGCATTGAAGTCCGATGTGGTTCTGGTTGCCAATCGTGGTCCAGTATCTTTTCTCAATTCGCTTGTAGTTCCAATGGCCATACTGAATGCGCTTGTCCTCTATCTGGCAGAAAAGGACGAGAAGAAGCTGAAAGCTCTCAAGCAACTTGATGAAATCCCAAACATCTTCGGGTTCGATGGAAAGGATTAGTTCCAAATCCATGGAGGAGGTTGTCAAATGAGAAAGCTAGTGATTGTTACCATTTTACTGGTCTGTACTGTTCTGCTTTTTGGCGCTCAGAAAATCATGCTTTACACGTCTGTGCCTACCGAGATCATGACAGCTATCGCCGACGCCTTTAAGGCGGCAAATCCCGACATAGAGCTGGAAATATTCAGATCTGGAACGGGAACGATTCAAACGAAGCTTGCCGCAGAAGTACAGTCGGGGAATATTCAGGCTGATGTGCTGTGGGTGGCGGAATTCTCTTACTATGAGACCCTGAAGAAGCAGGGGCTTCTCGCCCAGATTGACCCTGAAGAGGCTTCCGCTTTGCCCGAGAACTTCAGGGACCCCGAAGGTTATTACTATGCCGGCAGGCTGATCAACATGGTAATAGCCTACAATACTAAGGCGCTCACTGCGGAAACGGCTCCAAAGTCCTGGAAGGAGCTTACAGACGATAAATGGTACGACAACTATGTGGTACCGAATCCAGAATACTCCGGCGCTGCAGTCGCTGCGGTGGGAGCTCTGGCCAAGAAATACGGATGGTCATACTTCGAAGCTATGAGAAGCAATGAAGCAGTTGTGGTAAGAGGAAACAGTGACGTAGCACAGAAGGTTGCTGCCGGAGAGTTCCCGATCGGAATGACTCTGGACTATATTGCGAGAGACCTCAATGTTAAGGGTAGTCCGATTGATATCGTATATCCTATCGACGGAACGATAGCGATTCCCAGCCCGATTGCAGTGATGAAATCTACCAAGAATATGGAAGCAGCCATGAGGTTTGTCGACTATATACTCTCTGTAGAGGGACAAATGGCTCTGGTGGAACTGGGGTCTCTGGTACCGATAAGACCAGATGTGGATCCTCCGGCAAATACGCCACCTGCCGCGGAAATACTCGGAAAATCAATGGATATTGACTGGAAGTACATTGAAGAAGGACTTGAAGAGATAAACACCAATTTTTCCGACATAATGCTGTTCTGAAAATTCAGGGTCCGGCTGTCAGGAATTATCCTAGCAGCCGGATCTAATCTCGGAGTCCGGGAGTGGTTGCTTTGCTACAGAAAAGATTCAGAGTTGATCCAATCATACTCGGTAGTGCTTTCGCGATTATCGCGATTATTGTCGTCTTCCCATTCACTCTTTTGTTTTTGAACAGCTTTAGGGTCGATGGAGTCTTTACCCTACAGAACTACGCCACAGTCTTTCAGGCGAAGAGGAACTATACGGCTCTTTTAAACAGTCTTCAGCTCGGGTTCTTCACATCTCTCTTTTCCGTTCTTCTTGGGGCGCCTCTCGCATGGCTCGTGACCAGAACCAACCTTCCCTTTGCCAGGCTCTTCAAGACTCTGTTCATTCTTCCGTACATGATTCCACCTTTCATAGGTGCTATCGCATGGTCTCAGCTGCTTAACAGAAGAAACGGATATGTAAACCGATTGGCACAGTCGATCTTCGGTATTCAGGGATACGTGTTCAACGTAAACACAATGCCGGGCCTTATTTGGGTCATGGCACTCTATCTTTATCCATTTGTCTTCATAACAGTCGTAGGAGCTCTTGAAAGAATGGATCCAACACTTGAAGAGGCAGCGAGAACTTGCGGATCCAGAACAATGAAGATTATGAAGGATATAACTCTGCCGTTAGTGGCTCCAAGTATAGCCGGTGGTGCGCTTCTAGTATTCGCCTCGAGTATAGCTAATTTTGGAATTCCGGCACTTATAGGTATGCAGGGCCGTGTCTTTGTCCTGACAACTATGATCTACTCATATATGCACAGTGGAGGTTTTAAGGGTATTTCTATGGCAGCCTCGCTTTCAATTATGTTGATGGGTATATCTGTCGGTGCTTTGCTACTGAACAATCTGTACCTCAAGAAAAAACAGTACACGCTGATTTCCGGAAAGAGCATGAGACCGAAAACGCTTAGCCTAGGTAGGTGGAAGATCCCGTGTTTTGTTCTGGCATGTGTGATAGTCTTTGTGACCGTTATTCTACCCTTCTTTTCGATAGTATTGACTTCCTTGCTGGATGCATGGGGGGCAGACATAACCTGGGAGAACCTGACTCTGAGAAACTATAAGTACATACTGTTCGATTATAGACTAACAAGGGACGCTCTGAAAAACAGCTTCCTTCTTGCAATATCTTCGGCTACAATCTGTATGATCCTGGGTTCACTGATCGCCTATATTAGTATAAAAACTAAAATAAAGGGTAGAAAACTTCTCGAAACGATATCTCTGATACCTTACACAATTCCTGGAACTGTAGTAGCTATTGCTATGATACTCGCATGGTCTGGCGGTTTTGGAATCAACCTTTACAACACTTTCTGGATTCTCCTTGTCGCATATGTGGCTCACTATCTGGCTTTCGCAGTCAGGACTACTTCTGCTTCGCTCGAACAGATACATTCATCTCTGGAAGAGGCTGCCAGAGTTTCTGGAGGAAGCTGGACAACATCTCTGAAAGATATTGTGATACCACTTATCAGACCAGGTCTCGTTGCCGGATGGTTTCTGATTTTCATGCCCACGCTGAGAGAATTGACGATGTCGATACTGCTGTGGGGACCGCGCACAGTAACAATAGGTGTTGCAGTATTCGAAATGCAAGAGGCCGGTTATGTTCAGATATCGGCAGCCTTTGCAACTTTGCTTCTTATCATAGTTATCGCTGGCAACCTTCTGGTAAAGAAGCTTACCAGAGGCAAGATAGGAATATAGAGGTGGTTTAAGTGTCGGAAGTTATTCTGAAAGGACTTTCAAAATCGTTCGGTGAAGTGAATGTGGTAGATAATATTGATCTCGAAATAAAGGATCATGAGTTTGTTTCTTTTCTCGGACCTTCCGGTTGTGGCAAGACCACTACACTAAGGATGATTGCGGGCTTCGATATGCCGACCCGGGGAGAGATCTTTGTTGGAAAGAGGCTGGTTTCCTCCGTTAAGGAAAGGATATTTGTTCCACCAGAAGAGAGAAATGTCGGTATGGTCTTTCAGAACTATGCAGTATGGCCTCATATGGACGTTTTCAAGAATGTCGCTTATCCTCTGAAAGTGAAGAAGGTTAGACAGGCAGAGATGAGGGAAAGAGTAATGCGGGTACTGTCTCTGGTAAAACTGAACGGTATGGAGAAGCGGTATCCGCATCAACTCTCTGGGGGGCAGCAACAGAGAGTTGCGCTTGCAAGGGCGCTGGTGATGGAACCAGATGTTATGCTTCTCGATGAGCCTTTGAGTAATCTAGACGCGAAACTTAGAGAGGAGATGCGTTTCGAAATAAAGGACATTCAAAGAAGAATCGGGGTCACAATAATCTACGTCACACACGATCAGGCAGAGGCAATGGCTATGTCAGATAGAATACTGTTGCTGCACAACGCTGTTGTTCAGCAGCTTGGAGCACCACATGAGCTTTATGAGAAGCCCGGAAATCAGTTCGTTGCCGATTTCATAGGACTGATAAACTTTGTTAAGGTCAGGACTCATGTCTCGGGGGCGGGTTGTTTCGCAACTTTCCCAAATTCTCCCGACACTCCTCCATTGGAAATTGAAAAAACGTACCTGCTGGAAGGGAGAGACAGGGATCAGATCCTTGCTATAAGGCCCGAGAACATAAGACTTATCTCTCCCGATCAGAGTTTAATAAGAGGCAGAATAACGAAGAAGGTATATCTAGGCAATACAGTCGATTATCGAGTAGCTCTCGGAAAAGATGAGATCCGTATAGAAGCTTCACCAAGTTTAGACTTCGACACTGGTGAAGCTGTGGGAATGAAATTCGAGAGTTATGTACTTTTTGACAAAAACGATAGATAAACAAAGAGTCAAAAACGATGGACGTTTTCTGTCTGACAAGTTTTCAAAAACCGGTTCTTTGTGCTTGATTTCAGTAGACTAAAGAGAGCTAGACGCACTATAATGTAGGGAGCCAAAGAACCGGTCTTTTTTCTCTATCTTGACGTTCCTTCTCTGTTATCATAAGTTCGAAGGGTATCTTGAAACTCAACTTACCGACAACTGGTTTGAGACTGCCAAGAGACTCGTCCTGAGCGAAATTGAGCAAAGTGACACCGTCTTTGTAGGCCTCTTTGTGTATACTGCTGACGACCTTCCTTGCTTCTTTCAGATCCTCGTATTCTAGCATCAGGACATCCCAGGTTCTCAATTTGCTGTTCATTTTGGGTATCCTCACAAACGGAGATAGCAATCCCCGCCCAACAATCTGGAAGGCTCTCAGTCCAGGCGATAGCCTGGTGATTCCAAAGTCGTGTTCACCAGATGTGTCGAGTACGAGGGCCTGTGCACCGTAGCTTTTAAAGATCTTAATCCGGTTTTCCTCTATCATAGGCCTGAAGAGATTCATGTTTTCGGGGGCCAGATCGAGATCACCCTTCAAAGATTCGTAGAATTGGAAGACATTTTCCAAACGGGGTCTGTTGTCAATTTCAATAGACCGATTCCCAAGTTTTCTAAGAACCGGGCAGGCATAGAAATTAAGCGTCGAAAGATACTCGAAGCCCATGTGTTTGAGGATCTTTATTGATGCGATGTTGTCTGCTTTAACCGCAGCATAGGCAAATCCGTAATCGCTGGGACCAAGCATACGTTCCAGTTCTCCAATAACCTCTTTTAGCCAGCGAGCGATCTTCATTCTGTAGCGAGGGTTTGTTCTGAGGCCGAAGAGGTAGATTCCCCTCATTATCCGCGAGTTGAAGTAGTAATCGTCAAAGGCCACACCTATGCAACCTATTATGTCGCCGTCTTCTTCTGCAATCATTATGAAGCCGTCTTTGAAGTATTTGAGGCGGTCAAAGAAATTCTCACGATAGGCGACTACCCAGATGTTGCCTTCCTGAGCTGACTCTCTCTCGATCTTCAGTAGTCTATCGTTGTCTTCCGGTAATGCAAATCTTATATCCAAATCTCATTCCTCCGTTGATTGGCAAAGATACGAGTTGAACCAGTCAAGCATAGCCTTAAGTCTCTTTTCCCTGTGGATGGGCAAGCCACTGCGCGAAAGTTCATGTGTTTCTCCTGGAAAGAGTATCATTTTCGTTTCTTTACCCAGATACTTCAAAGCTGTGAATAACTGCATGGCTTCTGGTACCCAGCACCTGTAATCCTCAAGCGAGTGTATGAAAAGCGTGGGTGTTTCAACATTTGGGGCGTAGGTCAGGGGCGATTGGCGGAGATAGCCCTCCAGGTTTTCGAAGAAATCCTCTCCGATCTGGTCTGGAGCAAAGTAGTAACCGATGTCGGTAGTGCCAAAGAAGGATACCCAGTTCGAAATGGATCTCTGAGATACTGCTGCTTTGAAGGCATCTGTGTGTCCGATAATCCAGTTTGTCATGAATCCACCGTAAGAGCCGCCAGTTACTCCTAGCCTCTCTTCATCAACGAAGTCATATTCGTTTAGCACGTATTGAATGATTTCCATGATGTCTTCAAAATCGCGTTCTCCGTAGTGACCGCGTATATCGGCAAAATCAGTTCCGTAACCGGCGCTTCCTCGCGGGTTGCAGAAGATGACCACATATCCTGTTGCAGAGAGTAGTTGGAATTCGTGCATGTAACCATTGCCGTAGGCAGTCTTCGGGCCTCCGTGAATCTCAAGAACAGCAGGGTATTTCTTGCCCTCTACAAAATCTGCCGGTTTCATTATCCAGCCATCAAGCTGGACACCATCTGAAGCAGTGACTTTAAAACCCTCGGGAATGGAGAGCGTGCATTTATTTAACCAAGAGTTGAAATGAGTTAACTTCTTCGTTCTGCCTTTTCTTTGAGAGTAGATTTCCAGTGGAGCCCGGGAGGTCATCTTCGTATACAGCAGATCTCCCGAATCGTTGATATCAAAGCAATCTATACTGCCATCGGACAGGAGAATATTCTCCACCCTTCCATTATTATCCAGAGAGATGATCATCGAATCCGGTCCGGCAGTAACAACAGAAAAAAGCTTCCCGTCGCTAACACGCATTGTCTTTCCCGGAACACCTCTCACATCACTGTTGATGGCGTTACCAAAGTAAAGATCGAGATCCCTGCATAGAACTTTCATCTCTTCCGATTCAATGCTCGCAAAACAGAAATACGGATTGGTGGGAAAGCCTTTCTCAAAATCGGTAATCAGCAGGTACAGCTCACTATTCGAAGCCCACAAACAGTGATAAATGGAAATCTGATCATCCCCGATGCGCGTCTTCTCGCCACTTTCGAGATCAGCAATGTAAAGAGAATTCCATCGAGGGCGTCTCTGCTGATCTTCTATAGTTATAACCGCAATCTTCTTTCTGTCTGGTGAAAGCTCAAAAGATTGAATGTTTCCTCCAATCGCTTCAATCAGAGCTAGTTTTCCATTCTCAACATTCATCTTGCAGAGCTGGCCGACTCTGTTCTCCGTAAAACCAACTCCATTCGTCACAAAGGGTATTGAGTCTATTTCGTAAACCCTCTTTTCAAGGGGTTCATCTTCAAATGGTTTCTCGGGATTTTCTCCGGGTTTAAGTTGCGTTATAAAGAGTATGTTTGTGTCATCTACCCACGAAACGGATGAGAAACCACCCTTTAGCGTCTTAATGAATCGACTCTCTCCACCTTCAAGAGACGATAGGAACAACTCCGATCCCTTAGTTTCACTGTTTCTCTTGGAAGAGAATATCATCTTCTTTCCGTCGGGGCTTATGACGGGTGAGCCGTCCCCGTCGCCACGCGTAAACTGTGAGACGCTTCCTCTGGTAATATCGCCAGACCAGATATTGCTCATATAATTATTCTTACGCACGTTTATCTCTTTCTGAACAAACACGAAGTGTTTACCATCGGGTGAAAATTGCAGGTCCCCCACAGCGGAGTATTTGTGAATATCGTCGAGTGTTAGTTTTCTCAAGATCTTACCCCCTTTCTGAAGAGTTGGAAGATGGGCTAAATTAGGCATCTTCAAATTATCATATTATGCATAGATTGTACCAAAATACTCAAGAAACTGCTTAAACCCTTTCACGAGCAATCAGATGTTATTATAGTCCTGGAGAGGTGAGTGAATTGATACTCGTTAGCCATTTTGATCCCTTCGGTGGACAGATAATTAATGCTTCAAGAGAGGTTGCGGTACTTCTGTCGTCAGTAAGAGACGATCTTAAGATCATCGAACTGCCCACGGCTTTTGAGGACTCATCATTGCTGCTTATTGCAGAATTGACGAAGGAAACGCCAGATCTTTTGGTTATGTTAGGTCAGGCTGAAGGAAGGACGCATGTCACTCCAGAGATGGTTGCAATAAACTGGAAGGAGTCATCCACAGAAGATAACAACGGTTATCTGGCACGGGGCGAAAGGATCTCTCCCGAAGGGCCGGTAGCTTTCTTCACGGGTTTACCAGTCAAGAAAATCGTAGGATCTCTTCAGAGTGAAGGGTTGCCAGTTTCGGTATCCCTCACCGCGGGATCTTTCGTCTGCAATAGCCTGTTTTTCAGTATTATGGAGTATATAGGTGTTAATAGGCTTGATATCCCGGCAGGATTTGTGCATATACCCTGTGTTCCCTCGCAAGCGGTCGGAAAACGTGCTCTGCCAACGATGGATGCTTTACTCTCCGCACGGATAATCTTGAGAATAATCGAAATCTCGATAGAGGAGAGCAATGTATGTTGATTGGAGGAGCAAATCTCAATATATTCTGGGAAGATCCTGAAGAAAATCTACAGTCTGTGGCCGGTTGCTTTGAAGAAGCAGTTGCTCTCGGTGTGGATCTTCTGGTATTTCCGGAGATGACGCTCAGCGGGTTCTCTCTGGAAACCTCTCGCACATACCTTAATGATGCGTTGCACAGGGTGAGAGAAATGGTCGAAAGATTTGCTGTATCGACTGTTTTCGGTTATGTTGAAAGGGAAGACGGCGTCTTCTATAACAGCGCTTCCTTTATCTCACCGGGAGATAAGGTAGCCACATACAGAAAACGCAAGCTCTTTTCATACGGTGGTGAGGAAAAGAGCTATTCGCCTGGAAATTCCCCTCTTAGATTCTCGTTTCAGGAACTTTCCGCTTCGCTAAACATATGCTATGATTTACGTTTTCCCGAACTCTTCAGAGACAACATTCCTGTGGAGTTGATGATAGTGATCGCAAATTGGCCGTCGCGGAGATCGTTTCACTGGGAGGCGCTTCTAAGAGCGAGAGCGATCGAGAATCAGTGTTACGTTCTGGGGTTGAACCGTACGGGAGAGGACGGCAATGGAATTGAGTATGGGGAGTCGAAGTCTATGCTCGTAGATTATGACGGAGCTGAGATAGATCACACATGCGGCAGTTCAATTCATATATGGGAAATCGATACGATAATGCTAGATAGGTTGAGAAAGTGGAGACAGATGTTTACTGCTATCAGAGATATCTAGAACAGAATTGTACTTCTCCGGAGCAGACTTAATCTGACATCCGGACTCCACGATCTATATCCTTGATGCTCTGAAGTACTATGACTTTTGAGGAGGTAGAATCATGAAAATACTGGTTGTGGAGGACGAAATGAACCTGGGTATACTGCTGAAAGAAGTCCTGGAGCAAAACAGCTTCACAGTTGAACTGTCAGGCGAAGGTGAAGAAGCCCTCTATATGGCGACCGAAATGTGTTTCGATCTGATCATACTGGACGTTATGCTGCCGGGGATATCCGGCTGGACGGTCCTCCAAAAAATACGCCAAAGAGGTCTGAGAACACCTGTTCTGATGCTTACAGCTCTTGATGCTGTCGATTACAAAGTCAAGGGATTCAACCTTGGAGCTGACGACTATCTTCCAAAGCCATTCGATATGAGAGAGCTACTGGCCAGAGTTAGTTCACTTCTGCGAAGGTCAAAAACCGGAGGAAGTCTGACTAATGATCTCAGATGCGGTGACCTAGTTCTTGACCTTTCGAGCAGAACTGTTAGTATAGCGGGTGTTCCTGTCGAATTAAGAAGAAAGGAGTATCAGATTCTGGAATACCTTATGATGAACAAGAACAGAGTGGTATCGAAGAGAGAACTTGAAGAGCATATATGGAGCGATGAAGAGGAAATCTGGTCTGATGTCGTGAGAAGCCATATAAAGAACTTAAGAAAGAAGATCGATAGCATCTCGAAAAAGCGACTCATTAATACTATAAGAGGACATGGCTATGAAATCAGTGACCGGTGAGGAACTATCGTTCAAGAAGGCCAGAATCAGGTGGAGTGCTTTCTTCACCGTTATGGTCGTCGCGATGGTTTCGGCTCTCTGCGCAGTCATTTTCGGTTTGTCACTGCGGTCAGAGAACAGAAGCGCTTTAGATTCTCTAAACCGAATTGCGGACAGAATCGAAACCAGAATAGGCAGAACTCCTGTAATAGCACTCGAGAGAGTGTTGAGGATCTATGCGGGCAATCCGGACATTTTCACATCTGAAGATGATTTCATAGAGTTTCTCACATTGTCAGGCGAAAGCATTCTTCAGCTCGGGGGCACTTTGGTCTCCAATATCGAGGCGGCAGAAGGCTTTACCAAGGCAACGGTTCTTGACTATTCGAACGAGCAAAGAGAATATAGAATACTCACAAGATTAGTCAGGGGAGTTGCCGCTCAGCCAATAATCTTTCTACGGGTTGGAAGATCGATAGAGATTCTGAGCGATCGAATGAGAAGCCTTCTCTGGTCGCTGATAATGCTAGTCGCTCTCGCTGCAGCTCTTTCATGGACAGTCGGAATGACACTTGCCGGTTATGTTCTTTCACCTCTTAAGGACACCTATCAGAAGCTCCAGCGCTTTACCGCAGACGCTTCACATGAGTTGAAGACGCCTCTCTCGATTATGCGGCTGGCTCTGGATATGCTCAAAGCTAAGGAACTGCCGCAGGATGTTCTAGATAAGATTAGGATGATCGATACGGCTACTTCGCAAATGCAAGCCCTGACTAGCCAACTGATAACTATGGCTCGGGTTAGGAACTTTAAGAGAGAGGAGCAGATTAAGTCAACGATTAATGTTAGAAGCCTTCTTGAAGAAGTATCTGAGAAGCTGTCTCCTCTCTCTCTCAAGAAAGGCATCAGAGTACATGTAGAATGTGATGAGGACCTGACTGTTCTGTCAATGCCAGATCTACTGTCGACGGCCATTGGAAATCTGTTGGACAATGCCATCAAGTTTAGCAACGAGAAATCTGAGGTCATACTCAGGGCAATCGCCGAGGGAGATTCAATGTGCATCCAGGTAATCGATTCTGGACCGGGCGTGAAGACTTCAGAAAGAGAGAAGATATTTGAGAGATTCTACAAGTCAGAGACATCCAATAACGATTCTGGAAGCGGTATGGGACTTGCAATAGCCCGTGAGTTTATCGGATTATTGGGCGGCGAGATAACTGTCAGTAGTGAGATTGGCAAAGGTAGCGTCTTCGAGACGAAGCTCAGACGCAAGTAGTTTTTGTGATAAAACCTATTTGAGTTGGTCAGTTGCTCAGGGGGATGAGATTAGAAGTGAGAAGCATTAGAAAACTCTTCGTTTTTGCCGCGGTGATCCTGACAGCGCTTTCGATCTTCACGCTTGCTGGCTGCGATAAACGGGTCAGGACAACCGTGGTCACTGTGGGAGACGGAGATAGCATAACAGTGCGCGCTCTCAAGTCGAGCGTAAGACTGATAGGAATAGATGCTCCAGAAATCAGGGCGGGCAGTAAACCGGTTGGAGAATACGCTTTGGAGGCACAGCGCTTTCTCGAAGGGCTTGTCATAGATGCAAACTCGAAGGTTGCTCTCGAAGTACACGGTACCGACAGCTATGGAAGGCATCTAGCTTATGTATATTTGCCGGATGGAAGAATGCTGAACCTTGAACTACTGAAACATGGACTTGCTAGGCCCCTTACATATGACGACACTTCACATCACTCTAGAGATATGAAAGTCGCATATCTTGAAGCCTTCGAAAGAAGACTGGGGATTTTCTCTTTGTATGATTCCCGGCAGGTCTTTCCGGCATCCGTTGTCAGAGAAAACCTTCGACCATTGGCCGTCGGTGGTTTTTTGGGTAGGATTGTCTGGATGGAATTCTATGTTACCGATGTTTCTGGTCTTTCCATTAGCGGAAGAGACGCTGTTGCTAGAATCAGGAAGGAAGAATTCGACCTATTTGCACCGGCTGGATTCAGCCTCGAAGAATTCTACCGCAAGACTGTTCAGGTCTTTGGAGAGGTGTGGCGTGATTCTTCGGGAAAGGCTCTTATTCTTCTGAGAGATCCGACTATAGAGATCGCAGCTTCAGTTATTTCTGCAGAGGGCAATAGATCTTCAATCAATGCAGACATCTGCGAATTCTGTTATACCTTCTAACATATCCCGCCAGCTCAGGTTATATTCTTCTTGCTACCGTGGATGTACACAGGCAGAAGGTTAGACGGAATCAGTATGGTAATCGGCGATTTCGCGGTAATGCAGCTTTTCAGGCAGAGGAAAAGAGGACTTGATACGCGAGCAAAGCCTGTCGCTTCGAGAGAATCGAAATCACTGTGACAAGCGATGACTATTTTGCAGAGATTGCTTCAATTATCTATATCCGGAAGAGCCTTCACGAGATTGGGAATTATTCCGATTGAGACCTTCGCACCTTCTGCAAAGACTTTCTTCTCGGCCGGATTGTCTATCTGGACCAGAATTTCACCCTGATCAGTGGTAACGAATGATTCAAGACTGCCCCCGAGATAGATGTTTGTGTTCACCTGTCCTTCGATGATTCCGGAACCCGGTTCGAGGAGTTTCAACGACTCCGGTCTCGCCATTATAACGGCTTTGTCCCCTCGCTTTATCTCGGAGGAGAACTTTACTATCTCGACAATCTTGTCCTCAAACTTGACTGTGCACTTTCCGGTAGTCTCCAGAACTTCAACGGGAAGGAAAGCGACCTTGCCCACAAATCCGGCGACAAATTTCGAATTCGGATTCTCGTAAATGGTATCGGGTGAACCGATCTGCCTTATGAACCCATCCTTCATTACTATAATCCTATCTGAAAGGCTCATCGCTTCAACCCTGTCATGAGTAACATAGATTGCCGTGATGCCAAGGGATCTCTGAATACGCTTTATCTCCACTCTCATCTGTTCTCTCAAGAGGGCGTCGAGGTTTGACAGCGGTTCATCAAGAAGAAGAACTGATGGTTCGACTATCAAACTCCTGGCGAGAGCCACGCGCTGTTGTTGGCCTCCGGAGAGTTTTGAAGGGGCTCTCTGGGCAAGGTCGCCAAGGCCGACAAGATCGAGTGTTTTCATTACCTTTTCCTTTATCTGCTTTGTGGGCACTCTTCTCAGCTTCAGCCCGTAGGCTACATTGTCAAACACATTCATATGGGGAAAGAGACCATAACTCTGAAAAACAGTGGCCGTATCTCTTTTGTTAGGAGGAAGAAAGGTAATGTCTTCGTTTCCCAGGAAGATTCTGCCTTTAGTAGGCAGCTCAAAACCACCTATCATTCTTAGAGTGGTTGTCTTTCCGCACCCCGAAGGACCAAGAAGAGTCACGAGTTCACCCGCTCCGATCTCGAAGTCGGCTTCATTGACGGCTATTACATCAGCCTTTCCCCTAACGTCTTTAAATACCTTGGTAACGCTCTCTATTCTTACAGGAACAGAAGACTTGGACATAACTTACCACCCCACAAACGAGAATTACTTCAGGTTCACATTCTTCTCCAGATATTCGCTCTTGCGCACAAGAAGTCTCATGATTCCGAACGTTGCGAAAACTATCAAGATCAAAACGGTTGAAAGCACACTTGCAAGGCCGAACCGAATAGACTCCGAAAAGTTGTAGATTAGTACCGTCATGTGATACCAGCGGGCCGAAATCAAGAATATAATCGCGCTTACCGCAGTCATAGAACGGACGAAAGTGTAAGACATACCGGAGATGAAAGCCGGCCTAATTAGCGGTAGTACGATAGTCCTGAATACCGTAGGCGTGTCTGCTCCAAGATCCTGCGCAGCCTCTTCGATCGCAGGGTCAATCTGGCGAAGAGTAGCAACGCCCCCTTCAACCCCAACAGGGAGCTCTCTTATTATGTAGTTGATGACTATTATCGCGCCGGTTCCGATAAGGATAATCGGAGGCTTGCTAAAGGCAAGTATATAAGAAATACCTATCAACGTACCGGGAATTGCGAAGGGAGCCAGAATAAGCCCTTCAAGCATTCGCTTGCCTGTAAACTTCTTTCTGACGATTACTAGTGCCGCAATCATCGCTATCAAACCTGCAAAGGGTGTTGCTATGGCTGAAAGCGTGAAGGTATCCATTATAGCCTTTCTTCCTCGTTCAAGCGCTTCGGTTATATTTCGCAGGGTGAATGAATAGTCGATTCCCCAGTTTGCGACAAAACATCCAGCCACTATAGTACCGTAGAGACCGATAATGAATACAATGAACAACGCAAGCAATCCGACGAGCAAATACTTCACCGGTCGCGAAACCAAATCACTCAAACGCGCCGAGGGCTTGCCAGTTACCGTCACATATGACTTTCTGCTGACCCAGTATCTCTGGATTAGAAAGGCGGTTACGGTTGGCAAAAGAAGAAGAATAGAGAGCCCCGCTCCGTGGCCGAGCCTGTTTCTTCCGGTTACTTCAATATAAGCCTCTACCGATAGAACCCGGTATGAGCCGCCAAGAAGCAGTGGATTGGCGAAATCTGCAAGTGAGTTCGTGAAAACTAGAAGCCAGGCACTCAGTACACCCGGAATCGCAAGAGGAAAGGTGATTCTGGAAAAAGTCTTCCATTTGCTTCCATTGAGATCGAGCGAAGCTTCTTCGAGAGTCGAATCAATCGCCTGTAGAACGCCAGACAGTGTGAGGAAGGCAATTGGAAACATTCCGACGGTCTGAACTGCTGTAAGACCTCCAAGTCCGTAAATCGTAAAATCCTTCAGCCCGAGAAGCTGCTTTGTGATCAAACCATTGCTTCCGAACAGAAGAATCAAAGATAGAGATAACGAGAACGGCGGCGAAATTACCGGCAACAATCCCATAGTGCTCAGGAAGCGCTTTCCCTTTACGGAAGTTCTGGTTATAACAAAGGCAAATATGAAACCTATTACTGTGGAGAACGATGCGGTAAGCAATCCCAATCTTACGCTTCCCCATAGTGCACTAAGATACTGCCTTGATGTAAGTATGGACTTCCATGTGTCCATGGAGAACTTTCCATCCTTGAGGAAGGTCAGTCTTACTGCCTCAAACAGAGGGTAAGCAACGAAAATACCGACCATTATAAAAAGCCCGAGAATTATATAACCCATAACCGGATCCCGGAAGAATCTCGAGATGAAATAGATTATCACGAATACGGCAAACGCTCCCAGCATAAATATGTCCAGCAGTTGAGAGTAGTTTCTTCCAGCCTCGGCTGACATAAGAAAAACCAGAAAACCGGTAATGTCGTAGCGCGTATCATCAATGAGCGGCGAGAAAACGAGCGAGACTCTCTTGCCTCCAAATGTGTATGAAAGACCGGAGTAATAGTTTTCGAGGTAATAGACACTTTCGAATCCCTTCTTGAAATCTGCCGAATCTCGACTCTGTTCAAAGAAGCTTCTCAAAGATTCAGAAGGGGCGATTATCTCCAGCTCATCCCAACCGGGCACTCCGTTGACATAGATAACATCGGCATCACTGAATTCTTTGTTGACATTCTCGACCCAGCCCTCTGCCGATTCTCGTTCCCGGGGAGCGGCTTCTGAAAGTACATTGACTAGTTGTCTGTGATTGTCCCTGACAATCCTGTCAAAGGAACTTCTTAACGTATCGAAGAGCCAGAAGAGAGCGAGCATAACCAGAAGACTCACAATAGCAAATGAAAGGATTTTCCTCCAGGTAAACAATGCTATCACACCCCAAGAACATATACTCTTAGACTGAGCTCAAATAAGAAAAGAGCAGAAGCTGAGCTTCTGCTCTCGGTTAATTCTTAAAGTCCAGAACCTATTTCCGAAGTCCAGCGGTCGAGGAGCCTCTCTTTGTTATCGGCATCCCAGACGTAGTCCTGGTGCACAGTCCTGATCTCTTCCATACTGAAGGAAAGAGGATGTTTTGGCGCTATCTTGGAGACGGGTATTACATACCAGCTTGCGATAATAGCCTGAGCTTCTTCAGTAAGAATCCAGTCGTACAGTTTCTTAGCGTTTACTGGATCTGGACCGTCCTTAATAAGAGACATAGAAGCGATCTCGAACCCTGTACCTTCTTCAGGAACGTTAATGACTATGTTGGCACCTTCGGCTTTCAATTTGACCATATCGTGGGCATAGCCTATCGCAATCGGAATCTCACCAATTGCAACACTCTTTCCACCAGCAGAACCGGAACGGGTGTACATGTCGATGCTCCTGTCAAGTTTCTTAAGGTACAAGAAGGCCAGATCCTCATCGCCTCCGAAGAGAGAGATCATACAGGTTATAAGGTTGTAGGCAGTTCCGGATGTGTTTGGATTTGCAACTCTTACGAGACCGGCATACTTGGAGTCGAGGATTTCAAACCAGCCAGCTGGTGGCTGAATACCGAGTTCTCTTGCTCTGTCGACATTGGTCACAAAAGCCAGCGGGCCAAGGTACAAACCTAACCAGTAGCCTTCGGGGTCTTTGAACTGATCAGGGGTGTTTGCAGCTGCTCTGGAGAAGTAAGGTGTAGTTAGTCCCTTTAGCTTCGCACTAATGTGATTCAGGCCAACTCCTCCCACCCAGATCGAGGCCTGTGGATTCAGTCTTTCGGCTTCCATTCTAGCTTCTGCCTCTCCACCTGACAATCTTACCCAATCAACTCTGATTCCGGTCACCTGTTCGTAGCGATCGAAGAGCTCTTTGGCTGCGAGTTCTTCTAGGGTGGTGTAAACAGTGAAAGATTGTGCAGTTAGGGTTACTGCAAAAGCAACAAGAAGAACACTCATAACAACTAGTAATCTTTTCATCTCAGGGAAACCTCCTTGAAAGATGTTGGATTCGTACACGAAAATTCCTGACTACTTTGCACAGCACAGATAATATCAGTAACAATAATAGAATTATATCATGCTGAAGGATTTTAGATCTGAAAGAAGACCTGTCTAGAGTTGCTTTTCCATAGAAAGCTTGCGTGGCAGCGATAACCTGATCTCTTTTCGGAGTAAATCGCCTGTCACCAAGGTTATCGACAGTTCATTTTCAGAAGCACTGTTAATAATCCTCAGGACTGTTCACCTCTAACCGCAGAGTGTGGAACTCAAGATTGTATTCCACAGTAACTGTAGATTTGTCGATAGCTTACTGTCCGAAACACTTTGACCAGTCAACCAAAAACCACAAGCCTCAGATTCCGGTCCAAGGTGGTTGACGACTCAGTCACGTCTGTAAAGATCTCTCTTATCAGGGAGAAGTGAGAGCTATTCAAGATTGCTTTTAGGACCTCTCACCACTGTCCAAGAAGTCCAACGTTCCATATCAAATCGTAATTCAAAGAGTCGATAGTTTTTGATAGGTTAGTGCCCATGCCCGATGTAATAATCATATTGCCGATCTTTACGTCGATACCGGCGCCGACCAAGAAGTCAATGTTGTTAAGAAAATCCAGGTTCACAGATGCTCCACCCCTTGCCGAGAACATCTGATTGTAGGTGTACTGAGTTGAAAGACCAAAATAGCGGACGTCCATTCCAAATCTTGTTCCAAGCTCAACACCTATGACGAATGGTCCGGGAACGAATCTTATTCCTGCAAGCAGGTCAACCGCATTTGCGGTCGAACCGCTTGTCCAGAGAGTTGTCTCGAATGCGGCCACATACTCCATAAGTTCAAAGGCCTTACCGGATATGCCACCCTTGACAACAACTCCATAGGTTGTATCGGTGTCGACTTCCATATTGACTTTCAAATCGATACCATAGTTAGTTAAAACACCAAGGCCTCCGGAGATCGTATAACTGAGAGATCTAAGTTTTGAGTCGGGACCAATATCCATGTAATACTGAAGCATTCCCGCCATGCCATCGTCTGAGTCTTCGAAAAGCTGAACATGAAGATGGCGTTCATGTACAATCGCGGGAGTGCTTCTTGTGACTTCAGTGAAGCTGGTAGAGAAAGCCGAGTTTAGTATTCCATATAGGTCTGAAGGGCTTCCGAACGCCGAATTGTAACCCCTGGCGATAACCCCACTTCCGCCGGTCTGTAGATAGAAGTTATTCAGAGCCAGAGCAAAGGTTCCGAAAAGCACGAACGAAAATATTACGAGTCTTCTCATAAAATCACCCCATCCGCTCATTTTAAGTTTCAAGACTTCCAATTAGACCACTGTTACAACACTGGGCTTTGAAGTCATCAAATCTATCTTCGGCAATGGCTTCCCTAATCCTACTCACGAAATCGAACAGAAAACCAATATTATGATAGCTTAGAAGAATCTTCCCGAGCATCTCGTCTTTGGATAGAAGGTGGTGAATATATCCTCTGCTGTAGTTAGAACAGACTTTACATGAACATTCAGGATCAATCGGTCCTCTATCCAATTTATTCCTCGAATTCTTGAGATTAGTTCTCCCGCGGGAAGTGAGTGCTGTGCCATGCCTTCCCAGGCGTGTTGGCAAAACGCAATCGAACATGTCTACTCCGTTTTCGACTGCTGCTATTATGAGTTCGGGAGATCCAATTCCCATAAGATATCTTGGTCTGTCCCGTGGTAAAAGATCGACCGAAAAGGAGAGTAATCTGGTTGTCGTTATAAAGTCCTCTCCAACACTCAAACCTCCCAGTGCGAATCCGTCAAAATCCATTGCGGTTATCTCCCGAGCACTCCTAACTCTGAGATCCTCAAAGAAACCCCCTTGCACTATACCAAAGAGGGCCTGATCTGATCTATGATGAGATAATATGCATTTTTCTGCCCACCTGCTTGTTCTTTCAACCGATGATTTCACGTATTCGTATGTTGCTCCCGGTTCGACACACTCGTCGAAGGCCATAGCAATATCTGAGTAGATGGTTTCCTGAATCTCCATAGAAAGCTCGGGAGTCATAAGAATCCTGCTTCCATCCAGAGGCGATCTGAATCTTACGCCTTCTTCAAGAATTTTTCTGTCTTTCAACGAAAATACCTGAAATCCGCCACTGTCAGTCAAGATGGGCCTTTTCCAGGACATTAGTCCGTGAAGCCCGCCAAACTCTCGAAGAATCTGCAATCCAGGTCTCAAATACAGATGAAAGGCGTTACCGAGTATTATCTCTGCATTGAGTTCCTCAAGATTCTCTTGCCACAGCCCCTTTACAGTACCGTTAGTGCCAACAGGCATAAACACAGGAGTACTTATTTCACCGTTTCTGGTCTTGAGTCTTCCCAGTCTAGCCTTACATTCGCTGCTCTCGCCAATTATCCTAAAATCAACCATTACGCTTGCCGATTACTTCCATAATTCTGTCGTAAGAGGCATTTATCTGCTTTTCTAGCTGCGTCATCTCTTCGCGTATCCAGTCACAGTAGTCGGTATCCTTAAGAGATTTCATGTTGATAATTACGTTGGCTTTTGCGACTCTGTAAACAGCTACAAGAAGATGCGCCGCGCTTTCCGCATCTGATAAGACATTCGCGTTTCCCCATTTTGCAAGTCTTTCGATATTCACGATTATATTCTTACACCTTCTTGCGAGATCAAACGGTACCTCGATAGCTGTCTTCAAAGCCTGTTGAATCTTCATATCTCTTGCGGCCTTTTCTTCTTCAGAGCTCTTTGGGAGTTTGTAAGCAGACATAACCTGGTCAAAGGCCTGAATGTCTTTGTTTAGCAGTTCGCAGAGGTAATTGGTTTCAGCTTCGAAAACCTCTAGAGCTGATTCCATGTGGCCCTCTACATCCTCGTATCCCTTCTTTCCTATCGTGAGATTTGCTACCATCGAGCCCAGAGAGGACGCTATTGCGGCTACAATGGCACCCACAGCACCGCCACCAGGAGTTGGGGTCTTTTCACCAACCTTTTTCAGGAATTCCTTTACTGGAAGAACACAGAAATCCATTTCAATACCCCCCTTTAATCTCTTCTTCTCCCGTAACAATATTTATTCCGGAACTTGTTCCAATTCTATCGGCTCCAATGATTATCATGTTTATTGCATCGTCTCTGGTTTTAACACCACCGGAAGCCTTGACTTTACAGAAGTCACCGACCACAAACTTCATGAGTGCTACATCTTCCTCTGTCGCACCACCAGTCGAAAAACCAGTAGAAGTCTTGACAAAACTTGCTCCCGCCTCACGCGAAATGGCACAGGCTGCAATCTTTTCGTCTGTGCTCAACAGACAGGTCTCAATGATTACCTTCACGACTCTGCCTTCTGCAGATTCTACCACTTTCGACACGTCATCGAAAACCAGTTGATACTCTCTCGCCTTGAGAAGTCCGACGTTTATTACCATATCGATCTCGTCGGCTCCATTTGCTACGGCCCAGGCCGCCTCGGCCGCCTTCACGTCTGTTGCCATCTGTCCCAGAGGAAATCCCACAACTACAGTTTTCTTCACGTCGGTGTTTTCAAGAAGAGTATTTACCAGGGTCAAATAACTACTGTTGACACAGACACTCCAGAACATGTACTCTCTGGCTTCGGAACAGAGCTTACTTATCATCTCCGGCGTAGCATCGGCCTTAAGAAGCGTGTGGTCGATATATTTGGAAATAGTGAGAACCTCTGGCAATTCTCTCTTCGTTGCTACGTAGCAATCTTTGAATCTATTGATCTCCGACAAGACAATTCGCTCAATCATCGTATTAATCTCCTTCCAACAATAAAGACTATTTATAGGCCAAGTTCAGTGGAAATACCTTTCATCGCCTCCAGAGACAGCGACAGAAACTCTTCGAGCGAAAGACCTAACTCTTCGCAGCTTTCCATCTGTTCTCTACTGGCGCCTCGGGCAAACGATTTTTCCTTGAACCTGTTGATCAAAAACTCGACATCTATATCCGACAGCTTAGTCCCTTTTCTTATAAGAACAGCCGCGACTATAAACCCGGTTACGGGATCGGCAGCATATATTGCCTTCTCGATAAGTTTTTCTCTGTTCTTTCTGTTGCAATGGGCGAGAATCGCATCCTTAATTTCGTCTGAAACATCTTCATCCTTCAGCATCTCAACAGTCTTTAGAGCGTGATCTTCGAACCTGTCCTTCGTCGTCTCGTAGTCAAGATCGTGAAGCAATCCCGCCATGGCCCATACATCGCCGTCTTGTTCAAGACGATAAGCAAGAGCACGCATAACCGCTTCAGTCGCTATGACGTGCTTTACAAGATTTCTGGAACCGAGGTTTTTTTCTACCAGTTCATAAGCGCTTTCTCTCGATATCATGTCCCACCTCCGCATAAAAGACTCTTCCTGCAGTAAAACTGAAAAACCTTCCCTTACCTATTATGACATGGTCGAGTACCCTGATACCAAGAGTTTCACCTGCTTGTTTAATCTTGGTAGTAATATTATCATCTTCTTTACTCGGAGTCGGGTCTCCGGAAGGATGGTTATGCACAAGTATCACCGCGGCAGCCGTTCTGCTTATTGCAGGTTTGAATACTTCTCTGGGATGAAGCAGCGAAGAATCAAGAATTCCAACACTAACCGTATTCAATCCGCAGTAGTTCAATTTAGTATCCAGAGAAATTACCCTGACAGTTTCTCTGTCTAGAAGTGTCATATCGTGACAGAGATAATAGACTCCCTCCGGTTCATCCAGCTTGAGCCTGGTCTTCTCCGACATCTCTCTGAACATCCTGTGACCAAGTTCTAGAGAAGCTTTGAATTGAACTGCCTTGGCCAACCCCATTCCCTTCATCGACATGAGTTCTCTAACATCCGCCGACAGCAGGGCTGTGAGGGACCCGTAGTTGGCCAATAGTTCTCTGCTGTACTCAATGACGCCCTTCCCTTGAGTACCTGTTCTTAGAAGAATTGCAACGAGTTCCTCGTTTGTGAGTCTCTCAGCTCCCAGTTCGAGTAGCTTCTCTCTGGGCATTAGCGTAACATTCTCCAACTAGATCACCCCTCTGAAGTGTAGTTCTTGCCATAGTCTTCCGACGGGCAACCCCATTACGTTGTAGTAGTCCCCATTTATTCTTTCCACAAATATTGCCCCATAATCCTGAATGCCGTAGGCGCCGGCTTTGTCGAGTGGTATACCTGTCTCGACGTACTCTCTTATGAGCCATTCAGGTATGTTCCTAAAGCTGACGGCAGTTTCCTCGATAAAATTCACACGCCACGCACGAGAGATCAATGAAACTGCAGTATATACATGGTGTGTCATTCCTGAGAGATCCAACAACATTTTGATGGCTTCTTCTTTTGAGTTTGGCTTTCCCAGAACGGTATTGTTTAGTACGACAACTGTATCGGCACCCAGAACTATCGCTTCAGTGTTTCTGAGCCACACTTCTTCGGCCTTACGTTCCGAAAGAGCTACCAGAGACTCCCTTGAGAAAACGGCAGGCAGAGTCTCATCTATGTCGATCGGTGGTACCGTATCGAACTCGATCTTGAGTAGCTGGAGCAACTGCCTTCTTCTTGGCGAGGAAGAGCCAAGGATCAATCGAACCATAAGCTACCACCTATCCTTCGAATTACTTCGTATGCTATGTAGGCGTTTATCAAGGCCGATATAGTTCCGAGCAGAAGCATATAGGGATATAAGAAGAGTATTTCCCTACTCTTGATTATGAGATATGCCGCTATAAACAGCTGAACGAAGTTGCTCATTGCGGCACCGGCAAGACTTATACCGGCAAATCCAAAGAGCCTTGTCTTTGAGAGAAGCCACATCAAGCATGCAGAGACTAATACGCCGGAGAAACCCATTATGAATCCGGGGGTGCCGATTCTTCCGGTCAGGAGTCCTCCAATAAAGCTTTTTCCAGCAGCCAGTATCAGCAGATCCTGGAAGCTGAGACCAGAAAGCGCTAGAAGTAGAACCATGTTTGAGAACCCCCACTTTCCACCGGGTACAGGTAAAGGGAACGGGATAAGGCTTTCTAGCAAGTAGAGCACTGAACCTATAGATATGAGCATTGATAGAGTGGTTATTCTCTTAGACGTCATTTTTCAAATACTCCAACGGAATGAACTTGCAAAGCACTATGAGAGAGACGATTTGCACTTTTTGTATAGAACATAACACTCTCTAGTACCGAAAACTGTAGAGCGACATTCACTGTGTGACTATGTCAAAGTCAGAACTTTCGGTCGATCGGATTTTTATGAGGATCTTATTCGGCACGCAGACTATAGGTATACCAGGTCTATCGATCTCACCTTGCCCAATACAGATTTTGTCCGGGCAGTCGGATTCAATTACGGAGATCCTTCCACTGGCTACCAGGATTTCCATTCCCTGTTCGAGGGTAAAAGTCGTATCATTCTTCAGATCAACAGTTCTTATCAAAGCCCCATCGTAGTAGATCTCCGCGATGCCAGATGACTTGCCCCTTGGAAGTATTGTCAAAGCAAAAATAAAAACAATCAGAAAAACAATCAACCAGTCATACCTTTCAAAGAGAGTCATTTCTGCTGATACACCTCGAAACCTGGTGATCGGTATCTGCTCATATCCTCCATTATCAAGAGGACCAGCGCTCCATATCTAGGCATGAACGTTATTCCCGGTTCTTTGCCAATAACAAAAGCCGCTGTTGCATACGCGTCTGCAAGCATTGTGCTCTTGCTTATCACTGTGGAGCTGATTACTCCACTTCGCGAGGGTAGACCAGTCTTCGAATCAAGAATATGATGATAACGTATGCCGTCAACAACAAAAAATCTCTCATAGTCGCCAGAAGTGGCTATGGCTCCATCATAAAGGTATATGTATTCAACTATGTCTTGTACGCTTTCGCCTCTTGGATTTCTGACTCCAATTATCCACGGCCTGTTTCCGTACTTTGGACCGATAACGCCGATGTCACCACCGGCATCTATGAAGCCTGTAGCTTCGGGATCGAGGGCCTTTATTCGGGCAATCGCCATGTCGACAGCGTAACCCTTAGCTATCCCGCCAAGGTCCAGCATTACGCCTTCCATAAGTCTAACGTGGCTTTCAGTTTCATTCAAAACTATTTTGGAGTAACCACTATTCTCAAGAGCGGCAGTAATCTCTACATCGAGAGGAATTTGCTTTTCTGATGCTACATCATCAAAACCCCATAGTTTTGTCAAAGAGTAGAGCGTCGGATCAAATGCGCCATTAGTGTTTCTAGCTATATCAAGAGCAGACTTAATGAGAAACACTGTCTCTCTGTCCAGTCCGGACGCCTCACCATTTGCGTTTATTTCTGCAACAATTCCCCTGCTTCGACTGCCGAATTTCTCGTCGATTCGTTCGATCTCTTTCATCGCTGCTTCTGCAAGTATTGTGGGCGAAACTTTGCTGGAAGCGACTCTTACGGTCACATAGGTACCGAGATAGTATTCAGTTCTATCGTAGTATTCGAGAGGTCTGTTCCGAAAGAAGAGCAATAATAAAGTCGCGGCGGCAGCGACAAAAAAGATTCCGTAGATAAAGATTCTGCTTTTCAGAAAACTAGCGGAATTTCTCTTTGACAACCGGTACACCTGCCTTTTTCGTCTATACCACTCATGCTGATCTTACCAGGCTTTCTCTGGATGAGAAGATTTCCGCATGTCTTGCAGTAAGTATCTGTCTGTCCTTCAAGGGAAGCGTTTCCGATATACACGTAATTGAGCTCAGCTCTTGCTATTTCGGCAAGCTCTAAGAGTTTTTCTGTGGAGGTCGGTGGAATTTTGCACTTATAGTTAGGAAAGTACCTGTTGATATGCAGAGGAATATCGGGTGACAGGCTTCCTATCCATTTAACTTGTTCCTCCATTTCTTTTGGGTCGTCACTCTTTCCCGGAATCACAAGAGTTGTAAGTTCAACATGTGTGCCGGCACTCAGAGCTATTTCGACAGACCGAAGGACAATCGAGCGGTCTGCGCCTATTTCAGATCTATAGAAGTCTTCATTCCAGCCCTTGATATCTATATTCATTGCTCGTACTGATTGAGCCAGCAGTTCCATTGGCTCACGCTCTATGATACCGTTAGTGACAAGGATACTGTATATGCCTTCTTTTGCTGCAGCTCTTGATGTATCAAGAATGAACTCGAATGAGACGATCGGCTCGTTGTAAGTGAATGCTATTCCCCTGGACAAGCGTTCAGTCGCTATCTGAATCAGCTGCTGAGGTACCACTCTTTTGATCACCTTGGGTCTTTCTTTGGAGATTTCCCAGTTCTGGCAGAAATCACACTTCAAATTGCAGCCCCATGAACCTACTGATAGGATACTCTCGCCAGGATAGAAGTGAAATAGGGGTTTCTTTTCCATAGGATCAACCGCTATCGATGTAAGCTGGCCATAGTTAAGTGAGTAGAGCATCCCGTCGACATTCTTCCTCACATTGCAGAGACCGGTTTCGTCCGGCCTAAGAACACAGTTGTGGGGACATAGCAAACACTTGAGTGTCCCCTCTTCTCCGTAATCATCGAAATATACGGCTGGTTTCATTTAGAACCACCTCTTGTACTGTCAGTAGTACCTTTTGACAGTGAATCGGAAAAGGTCGTACTCATCCTTTTCCGCTATTCCGGCCTTCAACAGTGCTATTCTAAGCTGCTCTTGCGCTGTTTCTATACCCTCAAGATCTGGAAGCAAGACACCCTTTTTCCAGCCCTTCTCAACAATAACTCCATATCTTTCGGGATCAAGATCCTTGGGTGTTGCCTCTTCTGGTTCACTCAAAACGTCCACTGTAATCTCAAGATCGTGGAGTTCGGTCTCCTTTACGGGTGGAAACCTAGGATCTCTGCTGGAAGCAGAAATGGCGTTGCGGATGATCTCCAGACCAAGAGATTCAGATAAAGGTGAAATCGTACCAATGCAGCCTCTTAAAGAACCATCTGAATTGTGGAGAGAGACAAAACAGCCTGCTCTGGAAGACCTCAAATGATCAGTTACCCATTCCGGAAGTACAGGAACGAGTCCCGACGAAATGTGCTCTTCAATAGCGTATTTTGCAAGCCTTACCGGCTCAGATTTCTGCACGATTACTCCTCATCCAAAGAATATTTGGGCCAGTTTATAGTATTCGTAAGGAACAAGTTTCTTCGTTGCTATTCCATACTCAATAGGTATAGAGACTATTTCACTCCCCTTCAAGGCCACCATTCTTCCAAAGTCTCCCTTAAGAGCCAATTCCATTGCGTGCACTCCGTATCTGGTTCCAAGCGTTCTATCGAAGGCTGTCGGTGTGCCACCCCTCAGCAGGTGTCCGAGAACAACGGATCTGGTGTCATAACCGGTTCTTTCGCCTACCACATCTGACAGATAGTGGGCTATTCCTCCGAGCTTTATGTGACCGAAAGCATCGATCTGGCTCAGGTCGCCGACTACATTTTCCAGTTCCGTAGGCTTGAAACCTTCGGCAATGGCCACTATCATATATCCGTAATTCTGCATTCTCTTTTCTACGAAGCCTGTGATCTCCTGGAGAGTCATGGGATATTCGGGTATAAGTATAAGGTGGGCACCCGCAGCTAGCCCCGCTTCTATAGTAATCCAGCCTGCCTCACGTCCCATGAGTTCAACGAAAATCACTCTTCCGTGTGACTTGGCGGTTGAATGGAGTCTATCTATTGCATCTGCACCAACGTTGACTGCTGTGTGATAACCAAAAGTATAATCAGTATTCGAGACATCGTTATCGATTGTCTTGGGTACGCCAATTACTTTGTATCCCATAGAAGCAAGTTTGGCAGTTACACTGAGAGTGTCGTCGCCTCCGATTCCGATAATCGCATCCAATCCAAGTTTCTTTATATTCTCTTCCATCTTTACACGCATTTCCTCAGACTTGAAAGGATTTGTTCTGGCAGTTCCGAGGATTGTTCCACCAAGTATATGGATACCTTCAACGTCGTTGTCTGTTAAAGTCATATACTCACAGTTGACCATACCCTTCCAGCCATGCATTAATCCTATTATCTCCACGCTATTGGGTGCAGACTTAACAATTCCCCTTATAACTGCATTTAGACCCGGACAATCTCCACCTCCGGTCAGTATTCCAATTCGCATGTTAGACCTCCTGTATAATTCAATATGGCAAGTTACACTGTATAATTATATCATGAGGACGGATATTTTAGATAAATAGCGAAAGGAAAGAGGCTAATGAAGCTAACTTTAAGATCACTGTCGGAATACCTCAGATCATCCGATTATAGTTCGGGAACTCTGAGAAGCATTGCGATGTCACTAGGCTTAGATAGTAAAGAGGAAAAGACAAAGCTTCGGGCAATTCTGGGAGAGTTGGTAGAATCCGGAGAAGTTATAAAGGATTCTCGAGGCAAGTACATTATCCCAAACGAGAACAACATTGTTGGTTCGATAGAGTTTACTCGAAGAGGATTGGGGGCTTTTGTCAGCACTGAGAAGTGGGGAGAGGTCTTTGTTCCGCCGGAAGAAGCAGGGTTTTCTCTGCATGGAGATACAGTAATGATCGAGATTACTGGCGACTACAGAGACATAAAGAAGGGAAGAGTAATAAAGGTCATAAAACGCAACAAAACAAGAATTGTAGGGACTTTCAAGACTAGAGGCATTTTTGCCTTTGTTGTAGCCGACGACATGAAGATCAAGAATGACTTTTATGTTCCGCCGGAACAGTTCAATGGAGCTAAACCCGATGAGAAGGTTTTGCTGAAGATAACTCGTTATCCTTCACCCGGGAAGAATCCCGAAGGTTCAGTGGAGAGGATTCTCGGTGACTCTGCCAGTCCCCAAGCCGATCTTCTTACTGTTATATACAGACACGATCTTCCTGAGCCGGATGTCTTTCCGGATGATGTTCTGAAGCAAGCAAAAGAGATACCCTCCAAGATAGCTAAGAAAGAACTGAAGGGAAGAGAGGACTTCAGGAACTCTCTTGTTTTCACAATTGACGGTGAGGATGCAAAGGATTATGACGATGCGATATCCGTTGAGAAACTAAAGGATGGTCACTACAGACTTGGAGTTCATATTGCAGATGTTTCGCATTATGTCTTGGAGAATTCGCATCTGGACAGAGAAGCATACAAGCGCGGGACATCCGTCTATCTTCTTGACACAGTCATTCCAATGCTACCCTTTGAGCTTTCAAACAATATCTGCTCTCTCAGGCCCGATGAGGATAGATTGACTCTCTCTCTGTTAATGGAGCTAGATTCAAGGGGAAGGCTTATCGGTTCTAAAGTTGAACAAGGTGTGATTCGCTCCAGAAGGAGGCTGACTTACAATGAAGTAAATGAACTTCTCGAGAACAGAGTCTCTCCAGGATTGGAGGATAAATTGGAGCCGGTGAGAGATAGCCTGTTGATATCTTATGAACTGGCTCAGAAGATAAGAGACAACAGGAAAAAACGTGGCTCGGTCATGGATATATCTTCCAGGGAAGTTAAGATCCTCTTCAACGAATCCGGACATGTGCTGGATGTGATTCCTCAGAAGCGTGGGATTTCCGAATGGATTATCGAGGAGTTTATGATTCTTGCAAACGAGACAGTGGCAGAGCTCTTCAACGAACGCGGACTTCCGTTTGTCTACAGAATACACGAAGAACCGGATCCAGAGTCAATGATGCAGCTGAAGAACTACGTCGAAGCTTTGGGCATGAAAGTCAAACTGCCAAGAAATGTTCATCCGAAGGCACTTCAGCAGATACTGGAGAAGACAAAGGACCACCCGCTGCATGCTTCAGTAGAAAGGGTTCTTGTAAGGGGAATGAAGAGAGCAGTTTATTCGGAGAACAACATCGGTCATTTTGGGCTTGCTTCCCAGGCATATACTCACTTCACATCTCCAATAAGAAGGTACCCGGATCTGGTTGTACACAGACTCCTCAAGAATCTTGTCGAAGCTGCTGCCGATAAATCTCATGAGGACAGGTCAAAAGACTACGAAGACAAACTGCCAACAGTCGCGGCCTGGGCTTCAAAGAGAGAGAGAATTGCAAATGAATCCGAATGGGATCTGCTGGACATGAAGAAAGTCGAGTATGTATCTAATCATATCGGAGAGGTATTTGAGGGTGTGATAACAGGAATCACGAAGTTTGGGTTCTTTGTTGAGCTAAGTGATAAGATGATTTCCGGACTGGTTCATATATCTACGCTGGATGACTACTACGATTTTATCGAGAGTCAGAACATACTGGTTGGAAAGAGGAGCAAACACATATACAGAATTGGAGACAATCTGAAGGTTCAGGCTGTAAGAGCAGATAAGACCACTATGGAGATAGACTTCAATATAGTTAAGAAGGAAAGTAAAAGGGAACACAAAGGGAGAAGTGTTCCCAAAAAAAACAGCAAAAACCGTAGTTCTGGAAAAAACAAACACCGCTAGAAGAGCGGTTCGAATTGCTGTTCATTCCAGTATTCGTCCATCAGAATATCATACAGATCAAGAAGGACTTTCTTGTGACCTTCTTCCCAGGCCGACAGTTTCATTAGAAGCTCTTTCACTTCTTCTCTTGATACCGTCTCGGCCTTCTCTTTGTAGAAGTCTTCAAAATCCTTCTCTATCAGGTAAGCCATTCTTAATATCGATAAATCTCCGGCGATGGAGTCTACAGATATTCCGTTCAGTTCGATATTCTCTCTCGTCGCGAATATGCTTTCTTTGATGTCAAGCTGGAAGATGATCTCATCTCCTCTCGAAATCTCTTCCAGAAGCTTAGAAATATAAGCAACGTGATCGGTCTCCATTCTAGAGAGTTCTTCAAAAATCTCTCTGATTTCCTTTACATGCATGTCTTTCATCTTTTCCCTGTAGAATTTTGCTCCCTCTCTCTCTCTTGCAAGTGCAAATTTGAGTATTGCAATCTCCTCATCGGGCACAAAGCTCCCTCCTCTCCACGAGATACTTTAGTAACAGGTCTATTATCTCATTACTTCCCGAATTACTCCCACAATTTTGAAGGTGTCTTTGTTTACCTCATTGACTGGCAAACATGGTATATTTTAAGAAAGACACTGAAAGAGGTGAGGGAATGGATGTAATTCGCCTCAAACTTGAAGAAAACCAATTCCTAATAACGGAGAGAACGCCCTTTGCGATTGCAGTCATTGATCAGATTTACGATGGCGACGTTCATCTGGCGCTTGATGATCTTAAAGGAAGCTCTATTGAAGCCGATCTTCTGATGATTCGATCCATAACTGAGCACTTCGATAATATCGTAATTCCTGAGAATTACGCTCCTATCGAGTATCAAGAGTACATACAGTACCTCAATGAATGCAAACTCACTTTTGCCAGCTTCAAAAGAGGTACGTTCAGTGGCTTCCAGGACAAAATTATGGCTATCGCTGATAGGGGCGACTACGAGGGAGCTCAGAATTTTCTTGATCTGTTATTGAACGCAAATGTCGATCATGCTACCGTTAGTGAACTTAAGGGCTCCATCTATCTGGAATCCGGGGACGAAGAAAAGGGTATCGAATGGCTTCAGCGAGCCCTGGAGATCGATCCCTCTCTGATTTCTCCTTACTCCTTCCTCGGGCAGACTTTCTATAATCGTGGAGAATTCGGTAAAGCGGCCAGTTATTGGGAGAGGGAAATAATGGCGGCCCCAGATCACATAGTCACTTACTTCATGTTGACTGACGCATACATGAATGCAGGAAGAATGGATGATGCCATGAGTGTCTTGAAATGTCTATCGGAGCGCGATCCTTCAAGCATTCTAACAAAGGCCGAAATGCTCGATCTCTATGAGCGTTCGAATAACAGCGAAATGGCCTCCAGAATTGAAGGCGAGATACTCGATGCGGTGCCTGTATATACCAACGATGTTGAAGCCTGGGCGAAAATCCAGTTCAAGTATGGGAATTTCAAAGTGGTTGAAGAGGTGGCAGGCAATTTCCTCAGAACTGATCCAGACAGACCGGAATTAAAAATGTTGCTTGTAGTAACAAGTATAAAGTGTGGTCTTTGCGAAAGGGCAAAGAAGCTCTTGAAGGAGTTCGAGAACGAAGAGATGTGGTATTTCTATGGCAAGAAAGAACTTTTCAGCCAATTCCTTACTGAAGAAGAGAGGGCATCGTGTGGTATTCTGTAGCCTTTACGGTTCCGGCATTCTTTCTGTTCGGTCTAGTCTTCGGGAGTTTTACGAACGCCTTAATATACAGGCTTCCATCGAAGGACTATACAATACTGAAACCAAAGAGGAGTATCTGTCCGTCCTGCAAGCACGAGCTCTCCTGGAGGGACAACATTCCCCTATTCAGTTATTTTCTTCTTGCAGGCAAATGCCGTTATTGCAAAACGAAAATCCCGATACGCTATCCTTTGGTGGAGTTTCTTAGTGCTTTTCTATACGCGCTGAATGCCTTCATATTTCCTTTGCCAGAGGCGATTGCACTTTCTTTGGTCGTTACTGGTCTCATACTCACCTCCTTTATCGATATCGAGCATTTCATGATTCCAGATACCGGAGTTGTTCTTGTAGGTATCGGAGCGTTCTTCTGGGCTTTCTTCCGTGGGAGATTTCCCAATAACCTTCTCGATGCACTAATAGTTACCGGTGCGATGTTGGCCTTCTTCTTTATCTCCAACGCCATCAAAAAGGACAGCTTTGGATTTGGCGATGTTGAGCTTCTGGGAGTCATGGCTCTGGCGACCGGTTTGATTGGCTCGCTATACACAGTGATGATAGCCGCATTCACCGCGCTCGCTGTCTATGCTTTGAGCTCGGTTGTGAACAAACGGAAGTTTGACAGATCGGCCCAGCTTCCCTTTGGTCCATTTATAGCGGTTGGAGGTTATCTGACAATACTCATGCTGAAGTCTATAGAAGGGCTTTATACTTTCTGAGTATGTCCGCGCAGAAGTGGAGATTAGAGCTAGAAAGAATTGCAGAAGATTTCTGCAGCTTCCTGAACAGTAGAGGTATTACTTCGAGTAAAGGAAAGACGGGAGATTACTATGTCGAGATTCATTCTTCCGTTGTCTTCAAGATCTACAGCAACCGCAGAGGAGACAGGAGAATGGTGTTCTCCCCTTTGACACACGAAAACGAAAGGGCTGAACTTCTTTCTTTCTGGGAAGAGTTCAAAGGAAACGTTCATCTCGGAACTGAGATATACGTTGACGGGAGCTTCAGAGACGATCATGTTGGTTACTCTGCAGTGGTTGTAGAGAACGGATCAATTGTAAAAAAACTGAGTGGCTGTTCCAGAGATCTTCATGGCTTAAGAAACGTTTCAGGAGAAATCAAAGCCGTGGAAGTAGCTCTTGAGTATTGCAAAGAGAATGAAATCGGAAAAGTAAAGATTTACTATGATTATGAAGGATTAAGAAGCTGGCCGTTGAGACTATGGAAGGCTAAAAACTCCCTGACTGCCGGGTACAGGGACTTGGTTGTCTCTTTGTCGTCCGAAGTGACTATTGAATGGGTTAAGATCGATTCCCACACCGGGGACTCCTACAACGAAATGGCAGATAAACTGGCAAAAGCTGCTCTGCGAAAGTGTCTGGATTGATGCTTTCGTTTACATATATTTCTTCTAGACAAGGCAGGTGCGAGGGCGATGGTCAAACTCAGTAATTACAAAGTAGAAGTCTATATTCCGGAGGAGTACGTAGAAACACTAAGAGAAGGGTTGAATAATGCCGGTGCCTGTCGCATAGGAAACTACGATCACTGCATCTCTGTAAGTAAAGTCAGAGGGTTCTGGAGGCCTTTGAAAGGTGCGAATCCTTTTTCGGGATCATTAGGCGAGATTTCCGAAGGGGAAGAAGCAAAAGTTGAGTTCATCTGTCCTGAAGGCTCTCTTGAACAAGTTGTGAAAACTATATTGAGGATACATCCATACGAGACGCCAGTGTACTATGTCATACCCATAATAGACGCAGGCGGATAATCGGGAGGCTGTTTATATGAAGGTTTTTATCAGTGCTGATATCGAAGGAACCACAGGAATTGCGTCCTGGGATGAAGCGAAAAAGGGACATGCAGATTACAGTTACTTCTCTAAACAGATGACGGCGGAAGTAGTTGCCGCTGTGAGAGGGTCAAAAGAAGCCGGTGCTTGCGAAGTACTGGTAAGAGATGCGCACGGTAGCGCAAGAAACATCGATCCGTCTTCTCTACCTGAAGACGCTACACTTCTTAGGGGATGGGCTCGCGATCCTTTCATGATGATGCAGGGCATCGACGAGTCTTTTGATGCCGTAGTATTTACGGGTTATCACTCACCTTCTGGAACAGGTCTTAACCCTCTGTCACATACAATGACAGATTTGATCTTTTCCTTGAAGATAAACGGTGTATTGATGAGCGAGTTCGCCCTTAATGCAATGACAGCCGCACACTTTGGAGTTCCCGTTGTCTTCTTGAGCGGGGACGCCGGTATAGCATCTATAGCAGAAGCCTCAATACCCGGTATTGAGACGGTAGTTACTAATATGGGAAGGGGAGCTTCTGTAGCGGCCATTCATCCTTCGCTTTCCGTGAGGAAGATTGAAGAGGGAGTCTTCAGGGCACTTAGCAATGTAAGTGTTGATTGCATGACTCTCCCCGCCAATTTCGATGTTGAAATAACTTACATCGATCAGAAGAATGCGTATCACCTTTCCTTCTTCCCGGGTGTTGAGCAAGTAGATGAAAGGACGTTACAGTTTGCTGAGACAGACTATTACGAGGTTCTAAGAAAGCTCCTATTTCTTCTGTAGGTTTTTACGGGCGCACGGTTTTCTCAATCGATATAGGCTGACCTTTCTGAGCGATAGGTAAACTGAACGGTTTCTTCATTGACACATAAATGGTACATTCTCTGCTGAACCGTTTTTCCGTATCGATTGTCTCAATAACGAAAAGCCGAGATGAAAGACCGAGAAACGACTAAGAACCCTTTATACAAGAGCTGAGCACACCAACACCCTTTTTAGTGCAACTTCTCCTCATTGAAACGTGGTTTAAGTGCGAATTATCAACCGGCAGAGGTCCGATCCCAGATCGGACCTTTACTTTGAAGGGAGTGTAATAGCATTGAAGATAGACGGAATGATAGTTTTCTTTGGATGCGATGACCTCGACTCAATTCATGAATTCTATACTAAAGTACTCGGACTGTCGCTTTTCAAAGATCAAGGTTCTTGTCGCATCTACAACTCATCGTCAGGCAGCTATATAGGTTTCTGCAACCACCTTAGAGACACTTCCAATAACCTGAGTCCCATCATTACAATCCTTACGGAAGATGTCGACTCGTTTTTTGAGATGATCAGGAGTCACGGTATCGAAGCGGAGAGACCTTCCGTAAACAGAAGATTCGGAATTTACCACTTCTTCCTTCGCGATCCCGAGGGAAACAGGGTGGAGATTCAGAGATTTCTCGATTGAACTCCCGTACCTGCAAGAGTGGCAGATGGTAGAATTGATTACTATTCTGATAAAGGTGATCGATTTGAGAAGGGTTCTCTTGCTTTTAGTATTGTCGTTGTCGGTTTTATCACTGGCTGTCGAGTTTCTTCCGTTAGAAATGGTCTACAGCGCAACTTCCCTGGCGGTATCGCCAGACGGATCGAGGCTTGTATCCGGCTATATTGACAATACGGTCAAGGTCTGGAACCTGACAGACGGTACCCTAATAAACAATCTCAGTCTCCATAGTTCCTGGGTTACGGCTGTTGCGGTCTCTAGAGATGGAAATCTCGGAATCGCTGGCTACGATGACGGAATGATAAGGCTCTGGAATCTTTCAACTGGTCAAGCAGTGAAATCATTCAGCAGCCACACAAGTTCGGTTAACTGTCTCATAGTCTCCGAAGACGGAAAGACTCTTTACTCGGCTGGCTCTGATGGAACCATAAAGATCTGGTCAATAACTGAGCTGGCTTTCATCAGGACGCTTCGCGGTCATTCTGGACCCGTTAACGATCTTGTCCATTGGCCTGCTCAGAACCGACTATACTCTGTTTCCGATGATGGAACCCTCAGGATATGGGATACATCAACAAATCAACAGGTGAGGTTAATCAGGGGGGAGATAGGTGCCCTTTCGTCGGTTGCTATGGACGAAGGTAGAAGTGTATTGATTGTTGGCTCGCAGGACGGGCCCATCAAATTCTACGATGTCAAGACCTGGAATCCCATCAGAACAGTGAAAGCCCACAATGCCGAAGTCACTACTATCAGTATAGAGGGCGACAGAGTATTCACCTCCTCGCGTGACAGAACGATAAAGATACTGACTCTTTCTTCTGGTTCTCTGATCAAAATGATCACAGGTCACCGGTGGGACGTTTCTTCAATACAGGTCTCTTCGGAAAGAGGACTGATCTATTCAAGTTCTATGGATGGAACTGTTAAGATCTGGGATCTCGAGAATTCCACAGAGTTGGGTACGCTTGTAGGATTTGGAGACGGAGAGTACTTTTCCTACTCGCCTGACGGAAGATGGCTTTCGTCAGATCTCGGTTCTTCAAGAGTTAAGACTATCGATGGTAGTCAGCCAGAGCGAACAGCCAGAGTATCATCGGGCCTTATACTTCAGATCGAAAAACTTCCGAGAATATACGGAACATCTCCTCAGTACATTAATCTGGACAGCAACCTTCTGAGATTCTCTGTATCGAAACCCGTAGTGAAGGTCCTGATAGACGGCAAAGAAACGGAATTCGATACCCGTGGAGAAGTAGAGGCGGAAGTTGCAAGTGCAGGGTCCTTCCAGATAAAGGCCTACGATTCTACTGGCAGCTTCGACGAAAGGACTATAGAGGTTCTCTTTGAAGAGACGTATATGTATTTTCTGAAAGACAGCGGACCTTACGTAAGAGGCGACAGAGTGGCCATAGGCAACAAGAGTGAGACACAATTCCTTGTGAACGGTGAATGGTTCGATATGGAGCTGCTTTCCAAAGTGAAACCAGATACTGAAAAGCCAAGGATCGACGGACTGGCCGTTCAGCTTGTTACTCTTGGATCGGAAATGAGACTCAAGTTCAGTGTAAGTGATAACACCGGCGTTGAACTTGTAAGAATTGAGAGCCCTGATTCAAGGATTCAGGAGGTATCGGTTGAAGCGGTCTCGTCCAACCTCGATCTCCGTGTTTATGGCACCGGTGATTATCTGGTCACTGCCATAGATTTCGAGGGAAACGAAAAGTCAATGGCGTTTAAATTGATCGCTGAAGAGACGATATTTAGAGTAGCTCAGGACTATGGGACGCTCAGACGTGGACAAGAGGTACTTGTCACGGCCGAGGGAGAGACGTCTTTCTATATAAAGGAGTATGGATGGGTCGAAAAGGATATTCTTACTCAGGCAAGATTTGCAACTGAAGCGCCTGTAATACATGGTGAGAGAACTCAATATATCCCCCCCGAACAGGAGAAGCTTCTGAGTTTTAGGGTCAGTGATGATGTGAGGGTTGCCGAAGTTGAGGTCCTGGGCAAAGTCTATCCTGTCAACATGAGGGAAATGGACATGTTCATACTTGTAAATGATTACGGTGAATACACTGTAAGAGTCAGAGATGTCGAGGGAAACTCCACTGAAGAAACCTTCAAGTTGCTGGCTCCCTCAAAAAGCATGAGTATGGTTAATTGGAAATCGATTTCACTTGTGGTTGCGATTGCAGGGATTCTTCTTATCTTGCTCTTCAGGCGCTCTTCATCCAGAAAGAGAAGACGCAAAATAAGACTCTAGAGGGAGAACATGCGAAGGTTTCTGATTGTTGCTCTTATTGTCGCTTCTTCAGTCGTGGCGTTAACATTCGCATTGAAGAGTGAAAACAAGATCGTTCTGCTCGACATACCGGTACTCAAAGTTGATTTTGGCAAGGAACTCAATGTGAACCTGAGCAGCTTTGTTAACGCTTCAAAGAAACCGATTTCCTTTCAGATAAAGGAAGGGAAAGGAAGAATCGAAGAAAACATATACAGTATTTCATCAGAAGAGGTTGAGGAATCGGCAAGAGTAGAAATTGAAGTCCGTTCCGGTAATACTGAGACTGTGATGACACTGGAGCTGGAGATTTCCGATTCGTACGAGAAACCTTCTATGAAGATAGAGCTTCAAAAGGTCTTTGAAGGAGAGCCTCTGGAACTCGAATTAAGGGACTTCACATCTGGGGGTAGCGGGCTTATAACTTATGAAGTAGTGACAGGTGTCGGTTTCATCGAAGGTAGTGTATATCATTACACTCCTGAATTTGATGAGGCTCCTTCAGCTTATAGGGTTACCTTAAAGGCGATAGATGAGAGAAATTACTGGTATTGCGAAACTTTCAGTGTTCTCGTGTTGGATGTAAACCACCGGCCCGAAGAGCCGAATTCCCCTTATCCGTCTCACGGAGTATCTGATTTCATGAAACAGACAGTGCTGTCATGGAGTTGCAATGATCCCGACGGTGATAACCTCTTCTTTGATGTCTACTTCGGAGAAGATGGTAATATGAAGAAGATAGCCGCTGCCATAGCGGATAACAGTCTTCAGGTCGCAGAGCTTCTTCCGGGCAGAAAGTACACATGGCAGGTCGTGGCTAATGATGGTAGAGGCGGCGAGTCTTCGGGGACGATCTGGAATTTTTCTACCAAGGAGATGCCGAAAATTAGGTGGAAACGCCTTCTGGGCGGAAGTGCAAAAGACTCAGTTTTTTCAATCGATACTCTTGCTGACGGAAGCTTCATAATGGCCGGTTATTCGGAATCGTCCGAGATACAGACAAATCGAGCCTCGTCAGAGTTGTTTCGCAGTGGATGGGTAGTTAGGCTTGATGGAAACGGGAATCTTGCGTGGCAGAAGGCTTTTGACTTCGGATGGACTGAGTTTATGGACATCATACCGACAGCAGACGGAGGTTATCTTGTAGTCGGTAGAAGTAGCCCAGGGCAAGGTTATTCGGGTGACAGTCACCGTCAACTTCTGGTGGTGAAGCTTGACAGATTTGCAAATGTTCGCTGGAAGACGGTTCTATCGGGATTATTCAATTCGGCCGCTGCTGCTGTTGAGGTGGAAGAAGGATTCCTGGTACTCGGTACAGCGACAGACGAGAAAACGGCGAAAAGCTCCGTATCTCTTTTGAAGCTGGATCAGTCAGGAAGAGTTTTGTGGGAAAAAAGCTTTGGAGGCAGCTTGCATGATAGAGCTGTCGATATGGCTTTGTTGCCCGGAGGAGACGTAGTTATCGTTGCCGAGACAGAGTCGAGCGATGAGGATTCCATTGGAAATACATCGACGGCTTTCATAATGAATGATATAAGTATCGCGAAATCATCTGTGCTTGTCGTGCGTGTCGATGAATTGGGCAATAAAACCTGGTCGAGAGTCTTCGGAGGTAGTGGCGAGGATTCGCCGGCGGCAGTCAAGGTGAATGGCGAAGGCGAGATCTTTGTCTGCGGTTCCACAAACTCGTCTGACGGAGATTTCGCGAAAGAAGGTTTGTATTACGATGGCTTCTTGTTGAAGATCAGTCCGGAGGGCAGTCTTCTCTGGAATAACACTTACGGCGGAAGGGCTAATGACGGGCTTCAAGATCTGGTGCTCACTGATTCAGGAGGTGCTGTAATGGTAGGGTTTACCGAGTCGGCAGATGACGGGCTAGGAGACTTCCACAGGGGTGAACTCGAAAAGCTCGGGCTCACAAACAGCAATTTCTGGGTATTACAGGTCGACAGAAATGGAGGTCTTCTCTGGAGTCAGTGTTATGGCGGTAGTCTTGGAGATGTCGCAACTTCGATTACCAGAAGCGGTAGTGGCTACGTGATAGGAGGATACACTGCTTCCAGTGACGGTGACGTTCCATCGAACAGAGGTAACTATGATACTCTTATCTTTCTTCTTCGCTAGACAGTCAGCCGTAGAAACTCCACCTAACTTCATCTCTCTTCGCCCTGTATATGGCTCCAAAACAATTGCTTAGAAGATCGTCTGCTGTTTCACCGTCTACCGGGAACTGACATACCCCAACCTTTATTGTAGGTTTTAACTCAAGATTCTGGAAGACAATCGTCTTCTCGATATCTGGAAAAGCACATGTCAAAAATCTGGAGAGACTATCTCTTTCGGAGAATTCCAGGATTCCGACGAAGGTATCATATTGAACTCTGAAAAGTCTGTTCTCCTTAAGCTCTCTCGAAAGCCTTTTCGATATCTTGAGAAGAAAGGCGTCGGCCACCCTCTTGCCGAACATCGCGATAATCTCTCTGACTCTATCAACTTCCAGACAGAATAAGAAGAACGAAGAGCCACTGTTTCTTGCTTCGTAGATCTTGTTGTAAAGAAAGAGATTGAAAGCGTTTTCGTTTCCCGCACCCGTAAGACTGTCTTCGTAGATAATACTCTTAAGCGTGTTTCTAAGGCCCATCATCTCTGTAGTATCCTTTAAAACTAAAATAAAACATGAGCTTGCTCTTCCGAGGCATTTCAAAAACGCAGAGAAGCTTCTCTCTTCAAAGTGTTCGCAGAATCCGAACTCAAAGCAAAGAGATCTGCTCTGTAATCCAAAGACCCGGTCCAGGTCTTCTTTAATCTTCGGATTGTCCAGCAAATGAATCAGATCATAGAGATTTCCCCCAATTCCGGTGAAGAACTCAATATCAATCTCTAGAAGATGAGACAATTTCCTCCATTGCGCATTGTGAAGCAAAACTCTGCCACTGGAGTCTAAGATTGCGGCTGGATCTGGGATTCCTTCCAGTAGTTC
>Ga0334883_1000878_pt1 | contig 49097 bp, 57 predicted proteins | sample GraSluR1_MG_6_FD_207230 | JGI IMG/M metagenome (GOLD analysis project Ga0334883, IMG submission 207230) | Sludge microbial communities from methane-producing bioreactor in Wageningen University, Netherlands - Granular Sludge_09_05-R1 | ecosystem: Engineered > Bioreactor > Anaerobic >...
AACAAGTAGTGGAAAAATTCCTGGCACAAGTACCCCTACCAGAAAAACGAGAAGTAACCAAAACCGGAGGACCCATCATCAAAATGGAAGGAGTCAAAAAATACTACTACTCCATAGAAAGAGGAGTGGTGAAGGCTGCTGATAACATCGATCTGGTGGTAAATGAAGGGGAAATTTACGGGGTGGTAGGCCTTTCCGGAGCGGGTAAAACCACCTTGTCTCGAATATTATACGGCCTTACAGATCCCAGCAACGGTAAAATTGGTGTAAAATTAGGAGACGACTGGATCGATATGACTGAGAAGGGACCTATTGGTAGGGGAAGAGTTAAACCATATCTGGGCCTATTGCACCAGGAGTACAGTTTATATCCCCATCGTAATGTGTTAGGTAACCTTACCGAAGCGATTAGTTTGGAACTACCCGCTGAATTTGCCAGGATGAAAGCCGCTTATGTGTTGAATGCGGTTGGTTTTGATGAAGAATACGCCCAGGAGATCCTTTCCAAATTCCCTGATGAATTAAGTGGTGGGGAACGCCACCGGGTGGCATTGGCTCAGGTTTTGATTAAAGAGCCTAACATCATCATTTTAGATGAACCAACAGGTACCATGGACCCTATAACCCGGGTGCAGGTCACTGATTCCATAAGGAAGGCCCGTGAAGAACTCAATCAGACCTTCCTGATCATCAGCCACGATATGGACTTCGTACTGGATGTATGTGATCGTGCTTCCCTCATGAGAGGTGGAAGAATACTTAAAACAGGTTTACCTGATTCTATTGTGGATGATTTAACTTCCACAGAGAAAAAGAAGATGTTTAAAAAATAGGCTAAGAACATACTAATATTCCTCTTATCCCTCCTTCTTTTTTTCTTTTTAAGGATATCCCGATGAAAGTGAGGTTACTTCTTTTAATTTTCCTTCATTAAGGAGTTTCAGATTTTTCCGGGCATCTAAAGGGGAGGCTTTATAGACGGTGATGTCTGCGTTTCTTAAGATATAGAAGGCGACTGGACCCATTTCTCCAGAAATCACGGTGTCGATCCCCTTGTTTACCAGGAAATCTGCTAATAAATTTCCTGCTCCTTTCTCAAGTCTTGTCGGGTTTTCCATGGTGTTTTCCTTTCTAATTTCGTTATTCTCTAAATATACAATTGTTACATAGGGGCTTCTTCCGAATACCGGACTTACATTGGAATTTAATCCCCTTTCTTCTGTTGTAATAGCTATTTTCATGAATATTACTCCACTGAAAATTCATTGATAGAATCCATATAAAGAATATATATTCATAACTATATAAATTTAATAAAAATAGAAAAGGGTAAAGAAAATTAACAATTAGAGGTTTTTGTTTTATCTGACATTAATAGAGATCCTTTTATCTTCTAATACATTTTTATAGGCTTCCGCTTCTATTAAGGTCTTGAGTTTTGATAGTGGGATATTTATCCCCCTTGAATTGAGTGCAACTATCATGGATTCTAGATCCTCATACTCTGCCTTGAGAGAAATTATTTCATCATCCTTTTTAACAAATTTCACCCCTATTTCCATCTCTAAATGGACGTCGTCTGCCTGTATCATCACCTTTTTGCTTCTGGTTTCAAAAGGAAACTTCACATGCTCATATTTAAATGTTTTAATCCCTAATGTGCCGAATTCCAGGGCCAGGAGAGAACAAACATCATCCAAGTAACTTTCATCCGTATCCACAAGGACGATATGTTCCATCCTCCCCTTCTTGGTGATGGCATTTAGAATATGGATGTTATTTGCACCTTTTTCCAGAGTCCGATCGATGATATGTGACAGAGTTTCCGGTGGCAGGTCGTCTATGGTGGTCATGAGTAGCATTTTCCCCACCGGATATCATAACTCAGACATAATCCTTTTAGCTCGTTTTGCAACTTCTTTTGCTCTGGGACTTCCCCCTGGTATTGCTGAAGAAATATAGGCCCCTGAGATAACTTTTGTACCTATATCATCAACTGATAATTTGCCCATAGCTCCAGCAACAGCAGCCGGTACGATGATATTAATGATACTGTGACCAGAAAGCTGTAACTCAGTAATAGGAACTGCACCTAAAGGTATCGCTTCAAGTATATCTGTTTTTTTGTTTAAAACAGCGTCAGGTATTACCTTGTGGGACAATCCTTCGAGAATTACTTTTTGTCCATCGATGGTTATTTCTAGATCTGCATCGGTGTCAAATCCACAGTACTTCATTAAAAATTCACTGGGTTTTCTTCTGGCACATCCTGCAAATTTTGTGACCTTGATTTTTATGTCTTTACCAGTCATACCGCTTAATAAGTTACTGCAGGCCGTTTCTACCTCATTTAGTTTTTCATCATCCAGCATTCGGACTATCTCATCCAGTTCTTTACCCGCTTCCAGCTGCTGGTAGGTGAATTTAGCACGGTCGTATACTCCTTTAGCCCGTGCACCATCGGTGGCCAGTATGCAGGCCCGGGTAACTGGTCCCCTCTGCACCTGTTCTGCCTTTCTGGAGATGGTGTTGGTGGCTATCATGGCCACTTCTGGTTCCAGCCAGAACTGTTCTTTAACTTCCCTTATTTTATCTGCAGCTTTTTCCAGATCTCCTTCATTTTCCATGATTAACTTCATGGCGAGCACGGCATCAGCGGACATATGGCCTAATGGAGGTTGCAGAGGTCCACCTGAAAAACCAGCCCCGATTGCAAGGGATTCCTCAAATGCAGCCAGCAATTCTTCGAAAACCATCATACCTATCACTGATGGTCCTCCTATGTCCTTCAAAATCACTCCTAAATCACCCACCAACTGGGCGGTGTCATATTCCTCACCGGTTCCCCTGATGTGGAGTTTTTCTGGAAGTCCGGCCGCTTCAACTGCCCCCACACCAGCGACATAAGCGCTGTTGGCTTTAAAGAATTCTCCATAATATTCTCCAACTTCAGAGTCGGGATGAACGATTTCCAGTATACCAGCCACTCCAAATATGGCCGCCAGTATAGGGCTGGGAGGCATTCCCACATTTGTATAGGCAGTTAACATGCCTCTTGTTCCAGCAGCAGCTCCATTTTTAGCCAGTTTAGGGAAACCTTCATCTTCACCAAGCGCCCCGTGTCCATATAGGGGACCTCCCCCTACGCCTAAGGGAACGATACTCCCATCGATTTCAGTGAGTTTATTGGCGAAAATATCATCGTATATCGCTTTTACAGCAGCGTAACCTGATATTTTATTGTTCGCTTTTGAGGTGGGTATGGCCAGAACGCCACATCTGTCAACTCCGGCAATCATCCGGGCCATGGCCCCTAATTTCCTGTTCCCTGCGGGTACTCCTGCTTGTGCATTAGAACCAGCCAGGTAACATAAAGTTGCACTTATCAACGCGGCATTGGCTGCATCAGCACCGGCCATTTTTGCAGAGTCTATGGCCTTTTTAAGCACATCATCGATGGGTAGATACTGCCTGTTTTCGTCGGTCAACCTTATTTCAATCCCTTTAAGGACATCTTCAGTTATAGAATTGGCTGCACAAATGGCGGCAATATTCAACATACCATGCCCCTTGGTAAGGGCTTCTATACGGTCATTGGTCATTAAATCTACTTCCGAGGTGGAAGCCATAATAGCGGCTATTATTACTTTTTCCATGCGATCACCGTTATTATTATGAATATATATTACTAATTAATTTTATGAATATTAATAAAAATAGAAAATTTATGATTTTCAACAGCGATGTTTCACATAAGGTTTGTAACCGTTACTGTTTCGTCTTTGAAGCTCATTTATCTCACTTTTTTAGCAACTATGAGTTTATTTACTGCTTTAGGTCCGAATGGTGAATTGAAATGGTCTATATAATGAATATCAATTATATTAAACCCTAAATTTTCTAAAAAAGTTATATAATCTTCAAATGATAAATCTCCTTTAAAACTAAACCTTTCCTTGCTGTTTGACGTTTTTTCAAAGTTTGTGAAATTCCATTCTAAGCTATCCAGATTAGCTTCCAATGTATCTTTCTCATCTTCAGGGAAGTACTGTTTATTTAGAAACAATCCATTTAAATTCAAGGAATTATAAACCTTTTTGGCGATTTCGGGATTTTTACCCCCAGGATTGTATGAAGAAAAAATTATGTCGTAGCTACCTACAAAATCATCTGTATAGAAATTTCCAGGGATAGTCGAAACACTGGAGTTGTACTTTTCAATAAATTTCTGTGTTTCCTTTAAAACCTCTGGAAAATCGAAAACATAACACTGTAAATCCGGATTCGCTTGATTGAAAGCTATAGAATATAGCCCATGGCCGCCTCCAACATCAAGTAAAGTTTTTGAACGTTTAAATTCATTATAATTGGCCACTAATTCGATGGTCTCCTGTAGTTCTCCAGATAAACAATCCTCTGCTACTGCTTGTATAAGAAAAGGATATGAATTCTCATCTTTCTGATATAAATCCCCTTTTAATGCATGTTCTAAATTGTTCCATGAATCAGCCTTCCCTTTTAAAAATAACATACAGTTGCTCTGATTATAATCAGATTCAGAGTTTAAGTACAGTTGGGATGCTCTTGTGTTTTTATAAAACTCTCCCAATTTCTCTATTAATCCTAATTTTACCAGCGCCTCTAAAAGATAATAAGTTAGCACTGGTTCAATTCCCAGTTTTTCGGAAATCTGTTTATAAGTCATTTGTTTGTTTAAAAAATCGAAAATATCAAGTTCTATTGAAATATTAAGAAGATTGAATACTTTTAAACCATTCAGGGCATTCTCAACAGTGTCATGAAGTTGTCCTAGTGAAACATCTGGACGATCTTTAAGGTTCATTTTATCACTTCAGATTAAAGAGTGCGGAGATCCAGTTCTTTGAATTCACCAAACTGTGTCTTAAAAGTATCGTAAACTGATCCGCCTGATCCGCCGTTGAACTCCATAAATATTTCATTAGCTTTCTCTCCCGGATCTACATCGCTAAACTGCTCTGGGTAGAGAATTTTTCCAATGTAATAGGCATCTGCAAACATTATATCCTTATCATAACAGCAGGACAATACTTCATAGACATTTCCATCCTGTATAGCTTTAAGATCATTGTACTCAGGATGTTTGCTGGTGTCGTTCATTACTGAAGTTAAACTTCCAGATTCAATGAAGATCACGTCAGGATTCCATTTTATTAACTGTTCTCTATCTATCTGAGCATGTGAAGTAGCATTTGCAGTAGTGTTGATAACACTGGCAATATTGTTTGCATTTAACAGTGTGAAAGGAGGATAATGAGGATTCGTGGATGTGATATCATGTGCACCATAGTAAACCTGCCCACCAACATAAACTGTTTTGTTGCTAGAAACATTCCTTGTCCTGTTAGCAAGATCCTCTTGGCAGGAATCGATATAGTTAACCAGTTCATCTGCCCTAGTTTCCTTACCTAACACTTTACCCATTATCTTCAAAGATTCTTTATACTTATCCATCTGTTCAGGTGTTTCAACCGCCCCTACATACACAACAACTGTGGGAATACCTGTTTTATTTTGTATATCCACTGCTTGTTGTGGATTCCCGGCAAATATTACGTCTGGATCAAGTTCTATTATTTTTTCGTAATTTACCAAGTTTTTACGTGCATCGCCTATGACGGGTAAATTCCTTAATTCTGGATTTGCAATCATATAAGGCAACTGATTTTCCCATCCTCCGGCTGAACTAGATTCGATCTGTTCTACTCCAACCAATTTATCACTGGAGTTTAAATATATTATATTTCTGTTAGAAGTGCCTGTTCCCACTACTCTATTTACTTGGACTGGGACCTGAACTGTTCTATTTGCTGCGTCTGTTATTGAAACTGTACTTGTATCTGAACTTACTTTTTCCAAACCTAGAAAAAAATATAAAATCCCACCAAGACATAAAATCCCTATAATAATGATTATAACTATTTTTCGATTGATAATAATCACCTATGCCCAATTCAATATAACTTGAAAAAAATTAAACAAAAGTTGAATAAATAGGTATAAAAAACTTTCGATGGAAAATTGATATGAAAATATAATTCAAATTTGAGGCACTAAAATTTGGTCTAAATTGGCAATATTAATAGGTTTATGAAGTAAATAATGTTAAAAAAAGGACTAATTAGATTAGTAACTATTGTGCAACGATTTAAATATTTAAATCATTGAGATTTGGGAATCACAAGGGGAACTCCTTCAAAAGTTTTAATATGCACATCAACGCCGTAGGCTTCCTTAATAAGTTCTGGAGTTATAACTTCCCTTCCACCGCTGGTGAAAACTTGACCATCCTTTAACACTATGAACTTATCAGAGTATCTGAGGGCGAGATTTATATCATGCATCACCACGATGGAAGCGATATTTTGAGCACACGATACTTCTTTTATGAGTTTCATTACTTCCAGCTGATTTTTTAAGTCGAGGTCACTTGTGGGCTCGTCTAAAAGTAAAATTCGGGGTTGTTGAACCAAAGCCCTGGCTATAACTACTTTTTGCATTTCTCCACCACTCAACTCATTGATGTAACGTAATGCATACTCTTCCAGATTCATGACCTTCAATATTTCCTCTGTTAGTTCTATATCTTTACTGGAAACATCCCATTTTATGTAAGGCTTCCTACCGAGTAGAACAGCATCAAAGACTGTGATAAAACCTGTTTCTGATCTTTGGGGTACGTAGCCCATTTTCCTTGCAATTTCGATTTCCTTCATTTCTCGGACGTCTCTCTCCTCAACGAAGATCATTCCCTCTTTAAACTTCAAAATCCTGTTTATACATTTCATCAGGGTGGACTTACCAGACCCGTTAACGCCCAGTATAGAAACAAAATCCCCTTTTTTAACCTTAAAATTTATATCTTTGAGTATATTTGCCTTTCCATAGGAAAATTCGACTTTATCTACTGAAAGAACCATTTTCATCGCCCCATTTTCATTATTATATAGAAGAATAGAGGTGCACCTAAAAATGAAGTTATAATACCCACTGGTAACACAATTGGAGCTAATATGGCCCTGGCAACTGTATCAGATACCAGAAGTATTAGAGCGCCCAGGATAGCGGATGTGGGAATTAAAAACCTGTGGTCGGTTCCTATAATTCTCCTCATGATGTGTGGTGCTATTAATCCTACAAAACCGATAACTCCCAGAAACGCTACTGTCACTGCCGATGTAAATGAAGAGATGAGCATTCCATGTAACCTTATCCTATCCGTATTAACCCCTAAACCTTTCGCAGTCTCCTCACCAATTTCAAGACTGTTATAATCCCATGCATGATACATGAAATATGCTAATGCCGGTATCAGGAGTATGAACATGATCCAGACATCACTCCACACCGCCCTTCCAACATCTCCAAAAGTCCAGAAGACAGTGGCTGCCACCTGGGTATCCGATGCAAAGTACTGTAAAAACATCGTCCCCGCGGTGAACATGGCACTCATGGCCACTCCAGCGAGTATCATCGCTTCCGGTGTTACACTCCTGACCCTGGCTATTAAAAGGATTATGCTAACACCAATCATCGCCCCTAAAAATGCTGCAAAAACAGTGAGGTAAGGGTTGTTCACGATAACTGCATCAGCCTGGGTACTGTTTAATGCCCCAGCACCCAAGACTATGATGGCAAATGCAGCTCCAAAAGCAGCCCCCTGTGAAATTCCCATTGTGTATGGGCTTGCCAATGGGTTCCTGAGCACATTCTGCATTATACATCCTTCAATACCCATACAGCACCCTGCTATTATAGCGGCAAGGATACGGGGAATACGGATATTCCATATGATTGAAGCCCCGGCAGCTTGACTGTTAACTAAGCCATTTAATATTTCATATACGGATAAATTTGCAGCTCCCACTTTAATGGAAAATATAATGGTAACAGTTAAGGCTACGACTAAAACTGCCCCAATATATAACTTATTCCTCAGGTAAGATCTGTAACCTGATACTGTTTCGTCTTTGAAGCTCACTTATCTCACTTTTTTAGCTATTATGACTTTATCTTCTGATCTTGTACCAAATGACGTGTTGAGATGGCTTATGTCATGAGTACCTATGATTGAAAATCCAAGACCCTCTAAAAACTCTAAATATTCCTCGAAACCTAAATCACCTTTAAAGCTGAATCGTCTTTCTGCTTTATTGGACTTCTCAAAATTGGTGAAGTTCCATTCCATGTTATCTAAGAGGTCTCCCAGGGAATTTTTACTCTCTTCTGGGAAGTACTGTTTGTTTACAAATAATCCATCCAAATTCAGGGAATTATAAATTTTTTCGGCTATTTTTGGGTTTTTTCCTCCCGGATTGTATGAAGAAAAGATCATGTCATAACTACCGCCAAAATCATCCCTGTAAAAATTCCCGGGGATAGTTAAAACGCTGGAACTGTACCTTTCAATGAATTTCTGTGTTTCCTTTAAAACCTCTGGAAAATCGAAAACATAACACTGTAAATTCGGATTCATCTGACTGAAAGCTATAGAATACAATCCATGGCCTCCTCCAACATCAAGCAAAGTCTTAGAACTCTTAAATTCATCACAATCTGCTACTAAATCAACTGTATCATGTAATTCACCAGATAAACAATCTTCAGCCATCACCTGTATGATCTCAGGGAAGAAAGATTCATCTTCCCGGGATATTTTGCCATGTAAGGTGTTATTTAAATTATTCCAGAGATCAACGTTTCCTTCTAAGGATAGTATGCATTTATTTCTGTTGTAATCAGATTCGGAATTTAAAAAAACTTTAGCTGTCCTTGAATTTTTATAAAATTTCCCTGTTTTATCCATTAAACCTAGTTTTGCCAGTATTTCCAAGAGATAATAAGTTAAAATAGGTTCAACTCCCAGTTTATTAGAAACTTGCTCGCAAGACATTGGTTCGTTTAAAAAATCAAAAATCCCAAGTTCTATAGAGGTTTTTAAAAGATTAAATATTTTTAAGCCATTTAAGGCATTCTCAACAGTACCCTGTAATTTTTCTGCTGAAACATCCGGACGATCATTAATGTTCATTGTTTTATCACACTCGATTCTTTTTAAAGGGTGCAATCAGATGTCCATCTTTATATGTCCATCTTCTTGAATCCGCCGTACTGAGTTTTCAACGTGCTGTAAACCAGTTCACCCGATCCACCATTGAATTTCATGAATATCTCGTTGGCTTTTTCTTCTGGATCTACATCTGCAAATTGTTCAGGATAGAGAATTTTACCGATATAATAAGCATCAGCAATCATCGAATCTTTATTGTAAGAGAACAAGCAGTATGGAAGGACATCGTAGACGTCGCCATTTTTTACAGCGTTTATGCTTTGATAAACTGTATTCTGATTGGTATCGTTGATTATCGATTCTGCACTGCTCCCCTCTACGAAGATCATGTCAGGATTCCAGGTTACTAGTTGCTCTTTATCCACTGAAATTGCATGTAAAGTTGCATTGGTGGTGGTGTTCATGGCACTGGCCACGTTATCTGCATTCACCATTATAAATGGGGGATAAAATGCATTGGTAGATGTGATGCCGTGTGTTCCATAATAAGCCTGTCCAGCTATGTATACTGTTTTGTTGCTGGAGACGCCGGCCGTTCGTTTAGCAAGATCCTCTTCGTAGGAATTAATATAGTTAATCAGTTCATCGGCCCTGTCTTCCTTACCTAACACCCTACCCATCATCTTCAAAGATTCCTTATACTTATCCATCTGTTCAGGTGTTTCAACCGCGCCAACGTATACCACAACAGCAGGAATACCCGTTTTGGTCTGTACGTTATCTGCCTGTTCTGCAGTGCCAACAAACACCACATCGGGGTCAACTTCGGCTAATTTTTCATAGTATACTGTATCGGTCCTTGCATTGGCAACAACTGGTAATTTCAGAAGTTCGGGATGAGCGATCATATAGGGCAACTGATTTCCCCACGCCCCTGTTGAATTGGATTCCATCTGTTCTATTCCAACCATTTTGTCACTGGCGTTTAAATACACAATTTCTCTACCAGAACATCCGGTTCCCACCACTTTATTAACCTGGGCTGGAACCTGGACTGTTCTACCTGCTGCGTCTGTTATGGAAACGTTGCCTTCTCCTGAAACTGGAATATCTCCACCAAAGGTGTAGACTAAAATTCCGCCAACCAGTATTGCGATGATAATAATACCAGCTATTAACTTTTTATCCATAAAATCACCCTTAATTTATCCTTAAAGTACCTTCAAAAAATGGGAAAAAAATTAAATCTCTATCTTTTCAAATCCACCAAGCGGTCCCTTTAGATCACTGTAGACTGGTTTACCCACGAACATCGTGAATATTTCATCTGCTTTCTTTTCGGGGTCTACATCACTGAATTGTTCTGGATAGAGAACTTTTCCAATGTAGTAAGCATCAGCAATCATTTCGTCCTTGTTATAGCTGTATAAACAGTAAGTCAGTACTGTATAGACATTACCATCCTGTATAGCCTTAATATTCTTGTATTCTGGGTTTTTGCTGGTATCATTGGTCACAGTTGTTAAACTTCCTCCTTCAATGAAGATCACGTCGGGATTCCAGGTTATAAGCTGTTCCTTATCTATCTGAATGGCGTTTAGGGTTGCATTGGTGGTGGTGTTCATGGCACTGGCCACGTTATCTGCATTCACCATCTCAAAGGGGGGATAAAACGGATTGGTAGATGTGATGCCGTGTGTTCCTCTGTAGGCCTGTCCAGCTATGTATACTGTTTTGTTGCTGGAGACACCTGCAGTTCGTTTATTAAGGTCATCTTGGCAGGAATCTATATAGTTAACCAGTTCATCGGCCCTGTCTTCCTTACCTAACACCTTACCCATTACTTGTAAAGAGTTTTTATAATTATCCATCTGTTCGGATGTTCCAACAGCCCCAGTGTATACAACAACAGTAGGAATACCAGTTTTAGTCTGTATAGTTTCAGCATCTTCTGCACTTCTAGCAAACACCACATCTGGTTTGAGTTCTGCTATTTTTTCATAGTTGATTATATTTTTACTGGCATCACCCACTATGGGGAGACTCATTAACTCGGGATGAGCGATCATGTAGGGTAATGAATTACCGGATCCTCCAGTAGAATTTGATTCCACCTGTTCTATGCCAACCAGTTTGTCACTGGCGTTTAAATATACTATTTCTCTGTCAGAACATCCTGTCCCTACGACTTTATCTACTTGGGCGGGAACCTGGACTGTCCTTCCTGCAACATCGGTAACGGAAACAGTACCTGAGCTTGAACGTGCAGTGTCTTCACTAAAAATATAAAACAAACCAAAGATGATTATTACTGCACTTACAACACAAATAATACCTAATGATTTTTTTCCTATAATTTTTACCACCTCTAAATTAGATTTTAAAAAATCATTTATAATACTTTCTATTGAAGTATTAATACATTTATAAGCAAACCCGAAAAAAGTAATACTCTTTAAATAGTTAATAACACCTTTATAAGTAACTAGAAAATACGTAATACCAAATTAAGAAATTCAAATCTACTGATCTGTAAAAATGAACTTGGACAAAAGATACTGAGTTATGAGAAACAGATTATATAAGTGATACTGATGGGCCACAGATTAATCATATTCCAAATTTGCTCAAACAATTTGTTATTTTATATCTAAGAAAAAGGTGGATTTAAAGGTCAAGTTTCTTGAATCCGCCATATTGTGCTTTTAAATCATTGTAAATTGCTTTGCCTAAGAATTTTACAAAAATTTCATCTGCTTTCTTTTCTGGATCTACATCAGTGAATTGCTCGGGATAGAGAACTTTTCCAACGTAATAGGCATCAGCAATCATTTCCTCTTTATTATAGGCATAAGTACAGTAAGGTAATAATCCATAGACATTTCCATCCTGTATGGCTTTAATTTCTTTATATTCTGGATTTTTACTAGTATCATTTATCACTGTTTTTAGACCTGTTTCTTCAATGAAAATTACATCAGGGTTCCAGGTTATTAACTGTTCTTTTTCTACCTGAAAACCTTTTGAGGCATCAGAAGTATTAATGTTTGCAGCAACGTTAGTTGCATTCACCATTTCAAATGGAGGGTAAAAAGCATTGGTGGCTGTGATACCATGGATTGCTCCATAAGCTTGTCCTCCCATGTAAACAGTTTTATTACTGGACATATTTTTAGTCCTATTTTTAAGGTCTTGTTCATAAGAATCAATATAACCAATGAGTTCTTCTGCCCGTTCTTCTTTATTTAACACTTTGCCCATTACTCTTAAAGACTGTTTGTACTTATTCATCTGTTCAGGTGTTCCAACAGCATATATGTAGACAACAACAGTGGGAATACCTGTTTTTGATTGTATAGTGTCTGCCTCTTCTGCACTGTTAGCAAATACAACATCAGGATGGAGTTCTGCAATTTTTTCATAGTTTATGGTAGTTCCACTTGTAACTACGGGCAAACTCATTAATTCAGGACGTGCAACCATGTAAGCCATTAATTTCCCACTTCCACCTGTTGAATTAGATTCAGACTGTTCTATCCCCACTATTTTATCACTGGCATTCAAATAAACTATTTCTCTACAGGAACATCCTGTTCCTATGACTCTGTTCACCTGAGCTGGAACTTGAACTGTTCTGCCTGCCACATCAGTTACAGAAACCGTACTACCCTTAGTTGAATTGGTAATGTTTCCACTTAAATAGTAAATTGAAGCTCCTCCAATTAATACAAAAATAACGATAATACCCACCATCAACTTTCGATCCATAATTCCCTCCACCTTTAAATTCTTAGCATTTTTCCTAATAGCTTACTAAATTTGTAAGCCAAAATTAATGATAAGTAATAAGCATATAAATATTTCGATTTTGAACTGTTCAATAATGATATATTAAGATAATAAGCTAACCTTTGATATAATTTACATGATTAAATCGAATTATTTACAATAAAACCATACATAAAACAATAAATTAAACCAATAACAATTAAATTCGAGCTTATTGTATCAAATAGATAATTTTCATGGTTAAAAAATAAAATACATTAAATTTAAAGATTAAAACTGACAATTTATGTGTATATAGATAAATAGAAATGAATAAATCTTAAAAAACCAGTATTACTAATCTAAATTGGAAAACCCTAAATAAACAATCTAATAATAGTTCTACCTGGGGGAAAATGATATTCCTTCATGAAAAATTCCTAATTTTTGTCACGTTGGAAATATTAATCGTTTTAGTCAAAAAACTAAAAAATACATTTATTCAACATTTTTTAAGTTTGAAATGCATTCCTCTAGAATCTTAACAGTCTGCTCTTCTTTTTCAGGAGGAATTTTTCCAGTTATGTTTTGTATTTTAAAAATTAACTCATCAATTGCTGTTTTTTCCTCACCAAACATCTCAAGAAACAGGTCTCTAAATTTAGAAAATTTTTCTTCTGATTCTTTATTGACTTTTCTTACAGTGAACAGTAATTTTTTCCCTTTGGGCGTAACATCATAAATGATTTTTGAACGTTTGCCAATTGATGATACATGTATTAACCCATCTTCTTCTAATTGTTTCAGGAGAGGGTAAATAGTTCCCTTACTTGGGGTCCAACCACCACCAGTCTTTTCATTTATTAATTTTAACAAATCATAACCTGATCTTGGCTCTTCATTTAGCGAATGAAGAATGAATACTGTTAATAATCGTATTTCCTTTCCTTCTATTGATGTAAATTTCCATAATCCAACCATGTTATAATTATATTATGATTAGGTATAAATATCTAGTTTTGAACTATTCGCTCAAGATACATTAATAGAATTTTTAATTTCATTTTTTTAATTAAGTACAATGATTTTTGAATTTATTTTTGATTCAACATCCACTTTACAGTTTTTAGAAGATATTAAGTAATTATAATTACTTTTTCAATGATCTACTGCTGTATAACCATATCATATCATTCTTCCTAAATACTTCAGGTTTAATTTGAAGTTCTTATTCACAATATATCACAAATGAACAGTTCAAAATCGAAATATTTATATGCTTATTACTTACCATTAATTGTGACTTTGATGTGAAATTTGTAGATACTACAAAAACTTAACAAACAGAGGTAAATTATGAAACTCGTTATATGTGGAAAAGGGGGGAGTGGTAAAAGTACTATTGCAGCTCTCCTTGCAAAATCTTTTGTAAAAAAAGGCAATTCTGTTCTTGTAATCGATACTGACGAATCAAACTTCGGTCTTCACCGGCAACTGGGAGTCGACCTGTCTCAGGATTTCACCAACTATTTTGGTGGCAAAGATGTTGCCCTTGAAAAAATTATGGCCGCAGCGCCAGATTGGGAATCAATTTCATTTTTTGATAAAGAGTGGGGCACTGTCGATATCCCTTCAGAATATTTTTCCCAAAAAAATGGAATAAAACTCATTGCCATAGGGAAAATTCATGAAGTAGGTGAAGGATGCGCCTGCACAATGGGAATACTGGCAAAGGAGTTTATCGGCAACTTGAGGTTGAATTCCAGTGAAGTGGTCATTGTAGATACAGAAGCCGGTATTGAACACTTCGGGAGAGCTATTGAAAAGGACGTGGATGCAATCCTCATGGTAGTAGATCCATCCTATGAATCCATGAAACTATCTGAAAAAGTTGCAGAATTAAGCAGCAGCATAGGCAAACCAGTGTATTTCATCCTGAATAAAGTTGATGAAACAAATGAGCAATTCCTTCGGGAGACCATCCGTGATCAGGACATGATAATTGCAGCTATTCCGGCAGATACCACTCTTTCACTGGCTGGGCTCAAAGGTGATGAAATTACAACAGACATCAATGAAATTCAGAATATGAATAAATTTTTAATTGAAAAAATTGGGCAATGAGGACATATACAAAAATTCATTGCTTATATTTTTATAAATCCAATTCGGATGCTAAATACACATAAATGACTTTTTAAAAATTAAAAGGCTGTAATGAGTAGAAAATTATCGATTAAAAGTAGTTTAACCCAAAAGGAGATGTATCATGAGTAATAACAGACTATGTAAAACCCAATGTGAATCCGATCATGTAAACAATAAACAAAAAAGAGGGCCAAGCAGTTTCTGGATGCACGATCCGGAACTTGTCTTTGGCGAGCTTAAACTTAAAGAAGGAGATTCTTTTCTGGATATAGGTTGCGGAACAGGAGATTATTCTGTATATGCATCCAAAATCGTCGGAGATTCAGGAGTTGTATATGCACTGGATATACAGAAGGAATTAATTAATAATATAAGAAAAAAAGCCGATGTGAAAGGATTAAAGAATATTAAGACAATGGTATCTGATATTGCTGCCCCAATACCTGTTGAAGATAACGTTATTGATGTTTGTTTTATTTCTACAGTTCTCCATGCGGTTGATCTGGATGAACATGGAAAAAGGTTATTCAGTGAAATTCGTCGGGTTTTAAAACCAGAGGGGCGTCTGGTAATTATAGAATGCAAAAAAGAAGACTTATCCAGAGGCCCACCACTGCATATGCGTATATCAGCAGAAGAGCTTGAAGATCATGTAACACAATACGGTTTTAAAAAGATAAATTTAATCGACCTTGGATCCAACTATATGGTCAAATTTGATGTTAAAAATTAATGAAGAAACTGAAATTGATCTTAAAAAAGGGAGAAACTGCACTTAAATATTCCAGCCTAATTAATTTGCTACTGGCAATAGTTAAGGGCATAGTTGGGTTTTTATCTGGAAGTATAGCCTTAATTGCAAATTCAATCCATTCCTTTTTCGGATATAGTCGCATCTCGGGCAGTATACATTGGACTTAGCTTTCCAGGCGAAAACCTGATGAAATGTTTCCTCATGGTTATTACAAGGTTGAAACATTCGCCTCTTTAATAATATCTGCTTTGATAATTATAACAGGTATAGAAGCGGTATTAGAATCTTTTAACGTTTTTTTTAAATCTAAATATGGTTGAAATACCCTTAATTGGCTTTTTTATCGCTGTATTTTTCCGTTTGGTTCAATATCTTCATTTTTTAGAGATTTTATTTCGATAGTAGTTAGAATATATTGCTCCTAGCGGATTATGGGCGAGTACTCTGTCTTTTACAGCCAGAGTGGTCACGGGTGCTTTTGAATAGTCGGTAAATAATATGTCATGACCTATACAAAGACCGATAATGATATTAAGATCAGTTTTTTTCTGGTTGAGAAATGACGCTTGACCAATGGGGTTGCACATAGCTTCATAACGGGTTTTGTCAATTTTATCTAGCTCAAACTCCGTTTTATCAATACCGCAGATTTTGCAACATGTGGTGTACACCTTAAAATGTTCTTTAAATATAGAATAGATTTCTTTAGATTCCTTTTCTAAGCCAATGCAGAACGCCATGCCTATTTTTTTGTAATTCAGTTTTTTGGAAAAAAGAATTATTTCCTCTATTCGGGTTTTTTTCATGTAATATTTAGCCTCGATGAAGGCAGAATTCTTAATTAAAGATTTTTCATGTTCACCATAAAGTTTCTTTATTTCTTCTTTAAGTTTCAGACAATCTTTTCCATTGTGGCATTCTTTTTCCGGGCATAGAGCACAATTCATATAAACCCCCATTTTATAGTATTTTAGACTTATTTTATCTCCATCTATAATAATACATTAATCACTAATCATGATCTTAAAAAGACTCAAATATAGACTAAAAATAAACACTAGATTAAGTAGTGAATGTATTAAAAAACTAATTTTTTTACGCATGATTAAAAAAGAAAAAAGAGAAATTTAAGTTCTTGAATAATCATCAAAGCAGGGTATACAGACAAATGTACCGTTTTCTACCCGCGCCCGGTGTTCCGCGACCAGTTCTCCACATTTAGCACATTTAATAGACTGGAATATCCGGGCTTTTTCAGGAATCTCAATTTTCACATGTTCTATTTTGAACAATTCGGTATCTGGCATGTCAAGAATATCATAAGATGCTTTATCTCTCTGATTTTCAAATTCCTGTTTCTCTTCTTCACTGGCTGATCCAGAAAATACTTTTTCTCGAATTTCAGCAAATTCAGGGTCCATTTCGTCTATGCCTTTATTTAAGGACATTCGTAAAGCTTCTCCTGTATCCCTGTTTATGAAAGTGTACACATGTTTTCCGTGATCCTTAAATATCAGATTTCCTTTACCGAAAGTACACCCGGTTACGACTTGTATAGCATCTACACTGCAACTGTCGTTTTCCACGATGGCTAAAAACTCTTCATCTAAGGCCCTTGGAGAACGAAGTTTTTTAATGGCTATTTCTCCGGCACGATATCCTATGGCAGTTCCGGGGCATATATGGCCGTGAAATTTGGTAACCTCTGAAAATGGGATTATTTTTGGCTTTATAGTACTGTTATCCATTTTATCACTTCATCAATGTTTTTTAATGGTTGAAACTAATTTTTGTTTGATAATTTAGTTTTCTAAATAGTCTAATCTTATTTTATGCTATTTAAATATTAGTATTCCAGATAAAGGTATTACAAATAGGGCGAATTTTCTTTTAAATTTAATACTTGTGAAACATTTATATAATGGTTATGAATATATATTCATAACATGGTGAGATGAAAAAGTTCAAGAAAATATTCAAAGCACCATGAAACCAGATTTTTTACCTCAGATTCATAAACTATATTGAATTAGGTAAATATTATCAAAAATAAAGGAGTAGATTTACATGACAGATGAAAAAAGATATATATGCAAAAAATGTGGATTTAAGTGGTTCCAAGATGGAAAAGAATATGAAAAGTGCCCCATCTGTGACTCTGAAGATATCTCATTAATAGCGGTAAATGAAAGTCTAAGACCAGCAGGACAGCAATCAACAGGAGGAAGAGGAGGATATGGTGGTGGAATGCGATCAGGTCCACCTAGAGTATGTAAATGTCCAAATTGCGGATATGAAGCAGGTAAAACCCGCGGGGTACCATGTAGAAACACTAAATGTCCAGAGTGCGGTGTTCCGCTATGCGGAGCAGACTAAATAAAAAAAGGGAGATGATGGAAATTACCGTAATATGCGTTCCAACACTAGACCAGAGAGGTTTACTAGCCGATACCTCTATGCACTTTGGAAACCCCCTACTTCACTTTAATTAAATTTCGATGATGGAAAAATATTTTGAAAATTCTTAATCATTTTGGGACATTAAAAAAATTAGAAATACATATAAAAAGTGCAGGTATTGAAATGGTTGGAGCGTATATGAGCTGTCCTGCTGATGAAACCTCGCATCATAAGGGATTTTTCATAATAGAAGCTCCTGATGAAAAAACCGTTAAAGGCTTTTTCGGGCCAATGAAAGTCGAAGTCCGGGAAGTTAAACCTTTCAGTGAAATAGCTAAGATGTTGTAGTATTAAATCCTTTTATTTTATTTTTTTAAGAATAAAATCAGTATTAGAACCAAATGGAGAGTTCTTTGAAATTTCGGAGGTATTATCCTATCAAATAAATTTTTAGTAACTTCAGTTCTTCTTCATAACCTTTGGTATATGGTTCTTTCGTGTAATTTTACTGCTAGAACAAAGAATACTACTGTAAATATTATCAGAGCTGTGAAATCGGATAGAAGCGAGTAGTAGCTGGTCGCGCCTATTGTATACCTTGTTAGATCTGTGAAGTATGTCAAAGGAGAGAATGAAGCGATTATTTTGCCCCAATAGGGCATATTCTCAAGGGGAATGAATATTCCGCTGATGAAAACCAGTGGAAATCTGACCAGCGATGAGATCATCATGATGTTGGAAGGAGCATTAGATGGAGGTGAGGATAATATCAAACCAAAGGATGAAAAACAAACTCCTCCTAGGAGTAATCCCAATATAAGGATTATTGGATTTGTTATATGCGTGCCCATAGCTAGTCCTATGGCAATAGGTAGTATCGCGATTAAAATTCCAAATATAAAGGAAGCCAGCATATCCCCAAAAATAAGGGTGGTGATGGATATGGGACACGATATCAACCTTTCCAATGTTTGCACCTGAGCTTCCCATGGTGCTATTATCGGGGAAACTGCAGTGGCTGTGAAAAATACGGTCATTCCTATTAAACCAGATATCAAAAACTCGATGGACAAATTTCTACTCCCTATGAAAAATGCTAAAAACAGGAATAAAGGCATTAAAAATCCAAATATGACCACAGGTCCTTTAAGATAGTAGATACGGATATCTTTTTTCATGATGCCGAGGGAACGTTTTAATTGATCTAAAAATTGAAAAATCCTCATTTAAACTTCTCCTGTTAGTTTTACGAAAACTTCCTCCAGGGAGGGTGCCATGGTATTCAGGCTGATTATCTTTAACTTTTGGGATTCAGCGAAATCTGTTAAAGAATGGATTAAATCATCTACATCATCGGTGGATATGATGAATTTATCGCCTTCTTTCCTTATCTCAATTATGTGGGGAATTTCAGATAAATTTTCAGCTTTAATGGCACTATCAAAGCTTATTTCAATGGAATTGAGCTTTTTAATAGTATTTTTAAGTGTTGCAGGACGATCTATGGCTGCTATTTTTCCATGATTAATTATAGCCACCCGATCACAGAGATGGCTGGCTTCATCCATGTTATGGGTTGTTAAAAAAATAGTTTTTCCTTCTTTCGGGAATTCCAAAAGGATTTCCCGGATCATGCGGCTGCTCTGGACGTCCAATCCCGAGGTGGGTTCATCCAGGAAAACAAGAACCGGATCATTTATTAAAGCCATGCATAAAATCAATCTCTGTTTCATACCCTTGGAGAAGCCCTTAACTTTGCTATTTTTTCTTTGATAAAGACTTAATCTACGTAAAAGATCTTCAGCTCTTGCTTCTGCTTCTTTTTTGGGGATTCCATAGAGTTCGGCCATTAGCATCATATTCTGCCAGGCGGAAAGGTCAACATATGCGTTGGAAGTTTCAGGCACCACACATATATTCTGTTTTGCCTTCAAAGGTTCCTTTTGGATATCATGGCCTAAAATAATGGCATGACCTTCAATTGGTTTGATTATTCCAGTTAGCATTCTAACCGTGGTGGTTTTACCTGCCCCGTTAGGGCCTAAAAAACCAAATATTTCTCCCTTTTTAACTTCAAAATTTATATGGTCAACAGCGACTAGCTTATTGTAAATTTTGGTCAAATTTTGAACTTCAACCACGTGATCCATAACGATTTCCTAGTTTAAAAATGTAATTAAAAGAAAAAAGAGAAATCTAATAGTTAAATTTCTTTTGAAGAACAATTAGCCTATCCTTTCAACTCTTCGATGTGTTCATTTACCGCTTCCAATTCTTTCTTCAATTCATCGGCATATTCTTCCAATTGTTTTATTTGTTCTTCTTTGGTTAAGAATCTTCTGAAATGAGAATGACAACTACATGGGGTCGGTTCCATTGAACAACTGTCTTTACACATATTATATCACTCCTTCTATTTTTATATTTACTATAAAAAATAAAGTATTTAAATTACAAAGTTTATACCAACATAGTAGCTATGACTAAGGAAAGTGAAAACATGGATAAAGAATGTCAGCAATTATGTCTTTGTCCCATACAGGGAATAATAGATATTGTGAGCAAAAAATGGACCCTTCTAATAATATGCTCCATTGGAAATTATGAAAAGCTCAGATTCAATGAACTGATGAAAGAACTCAAAGGAATTAGCCCCAAAACCCTTTCTGATACACTGAAGGTTCTTGAAGCCGAAGGCTTGATTGAGAAGGAAATATTCAAGGAAATACCTCCACGGGTTGAATATACGTTAAAAGAAGATGGAATAGAGCTGAGAAAGGCTGTAATTCCCCTTATTGAGTGGGCAGCAAAAAGAGAAAGTGGGAGCGAAAAATGTTATCCAGAACAATGCAAACTTCCAGGGCACCACATTCAACCATAACCTGACAGGTTTAAATGTTTTGGTGACGCAACTCTTAAAACGGAAGGAATTGTTCATAAACAAGTTTACCTGTGAGAACTGTGGCAGGAAATTCTAAAAAAACAGCAACAAAGAAAATCCGTTCGATTGTCGGAAGAGTTTCAGATAATATTCCATTTTTATTTTCATTTTTTAGGTTAGCAAAACATTTATATAATAGTTTTGAATATATATTCATAACATGGTGAGACCAAAACGGTTTAGAAAAATATTCCAAGAGCCTCAAATAAGATGCTTTAACCCTAATTCAGAAGACTATGAAGAATTGGCCCAATCGATTTCAATTGAAATAGCTTTAGACGAATTTGAAGCGATTAGGCTTAGAGACTACCAGAATGTCAAACAAAATAAAGCTGCTGAGATAATGGGCGTATCACAACCCACATTTCATAGAATTTTGAATTCAGCCAGGGGAAAAATAGCGAATGCTCTTATTGAAGGCAAAATTATCGAAATTAAAGGAGGTAATTACGTGGTAGACAAAAAACGATATGTATGTAAAAATTGTGGATTTGAATGGTTCAACCCCAAAAAAGAATATGAAAAATGCCCCAACTGTGATTCCCTAGAAATTTCACTGGTAACTCTCGATGAGGAAATTCAAAGGCCAACTGGCCAGCCCGGAATGGGAAGAAGAAGAGGATATGGTGGGGGTGGAATTGGGGCAGGCCCACCAAGAGTATGTAAATGTCCAAATTGTGGATACGAAACAGAAAAAACCCCTGGAATCCCCTGTAGAAATACCAAATGTCCACAGTGTGGTACTCCACTATGCGGGGCAGATTAAATAGAATCAAAAATAAGGAGATGATGAAAATCACTGTAATTTGTATACCAACACTAGACCAGAGAGGTTTACTAGCCGATACCTCTATGCACTTTGGAAAAACCCCCTACTTCACTTTCATTAAATTCGATGATGGTGAAATTAAGGATGTAGATGTAGTAGAAACTTTTGGCAAACATAAAGGCGGTTCTAAGACACCAGCAGAAATAATACTTGATTCAGGGGCAGATATACTTATATGTGGAAATTTAGGCCAAAAAGCTGTTTACATGTTACGTGACAGTGAAATCGAAGTATTTTCAGGCGCATCAGGAACAGTAAAAGAAACCCTGAGAGAATGGAAAAATGGAAAACTCAGTTTAGCGGATGAAAACTCCTGTAATGAGAAGGGATGCTAAAACTGGGTTTATCTAGGTTTAATTATCTAGGTATTTTTAGATTAATTCCAAGGGAAGAAAAATGATAGCAGAGCAGGAAAATCAGGAACATAAACTGGCTTTGATGAAGCAGGAAATGGAAATTATAAAGAGAATGAGTAAAATCAAGCATAAAATTGCCGTTATGAGTGGCAAAGGAGGTGTTGGTAAATCAACTGTATCGGTCAACATTGCAGCAGCATTTGCAAAAAAGGGTTACAAAACAGGTATCATGGATGCCGATATTCACGGCCCCAATGTACCCAAAATGTTTGGAGTTGAAGGAAAAAATTTAAAATTTGATAAAGAGGGTATAATTCCGGTTGAAACCAAGGAAGGAATAAAGGTAATGTCAATAGGTTTTTTATTACCCTCTCAAGAGGCTCCTGTTATCTGGAGAGGTCCTGCTCAAACTGGTGCGGTAAAACAATTCCTTGCAGAGATTAACTGGGATGATCTGGATTTACTGATTATTGATAACCCTCCGGGTACAGGGGATATACCCTTAACAATTTTACAGAGCATTCCATCATTAGATGGTGTTGTATTTGTCACCACACCCCAGTCGGTGGTGCAAGAGGATGTGGAAAAAAGTGTTAACCTGGTAAAGAACCTGAACATTCCAATAATTGGAATTGTTGAGAATATGTCTGGCTTTATCTGTCCTCATTGTGGAAATGAAGTTCAGATATTTGGCAAAGATGGGGGAGTTCAAATTGCAGATAAGATGGGTATCAACTTTCTGGGTAGACTGCCTTTAGATTTCAACACACCAAAGGCCTCTGATATTGGAACTCCAATCGTAATTAAAGAACCTGAAGCAGAAATTTCATTTAAAATGTCAGATATTGTAGATAAAATAGAAAAAATAATGAAAAAGGGAGTGATTTTGTGAAAATAGCAATTACATCTACTGGAAATAACTTGGATTCCGAGGTGAGTCTTGTATTTGCAAGAAGTCCTTATTTTATTGTTGCAGACTTGGAAGACGGAGACAATAAAGAAACTTCAGCAGTTGAAAATCCATCAAAAAATGAAAGGGGAGCAGGTATATCAGCAGCCCAATTTATTGCCAATAAAAATGTTGATGCTTTAATTTCGGGTGCCGTAGGTCCAAATGCATTCAATATACTAAAACAGATAGGGATCGAAGTATATAAACTCCAATCCGGTACTGTGAAAGAAAATTTGAAACTCTTTACAGAAAATAAATTGGATGAGATAACTTCATCCAGCTCTGGAGGACCAATTGCTGGAGGCAGAGGTCCTGGAAGAAGAGGAGGAATGGGCGGGGGAAGACAAATATAAACAACCCCACAATTTACTTCAAAATTGGAAAATCAACATTAAATAAATTTTAAAGAGGGATACTATTTGACTGAAATTAGGATAGACTATGATAAATGTGAAGGGGCGGACTGTGCAGAATGCGTGGACGCCTGTCCGATGGAACTCTTCACCATCAGGGGAGACCAAATAATCATCCAAAATAGGGATAAATGCAGTTTATGTGAGATATGTGTGGATATATGTCCAAATGGAGCAATCAAAGTCAAAGAAGAATAAAATAAAATGTTTTACGTCAATGATTTAACTTTCAATCAATACTGTAGGATAAGTTTTCCTTATCACTGCAATATTTAGCTAATTTTGAAGCTCGAAAAATCTTTTATATTTTTTAAGTGCAGGTAAATAAAAATGAGAATCGCAATAACTGGTGGTAAGGGTGGTACAGGTAAATCAACTATAGCAACAGCCTTAGCAGCCGAACTTGCAAAGAAACATAGAACCATATTGGTTGATGCAGATGTTGAATGTCCAGACGATCATATTATCCTGTCCACTGAAAGGGAGAAGATCAGAGAAGTAGAGATATTCCTCCCTGAATTTGATAAACAAAGATGTTTAAAGTGTGGTGAATGTTCCCAAATATGTAAAGAGAACGCTATTATATTAATAAGGGATAATTTTCCTTTTTTAGTTGATAAACAGTGTAATGGATGTGGAGCCTGTCTTTTAGCCTGTCCAAACAGGGCGATATCTGAAGATGCACAAACAATTGGCTGCATATATTTGGGCAAACCTGTTTTCGATACAGGAATTACTGAAAATTTGATACTGATATCCGGGGAGATATATGTAGGATTGGAGTCCACTTCACCAGTAGTAAAGGCCACCCTTGATTATGCATTTGAATTAGAGGATGACTATGATTTCCTGTTAATAGACACAGCTGCAGGTACTCATTGTAATGTCAGCACTGCTTTAATGGATAGTGATTTGGCGTTAGCTGTTGCTGAACCAACACCTTTCGGTAAACATGATCTGGACTTAATTTTAAAACTTTTAGAATTACTGAAAATCCAGCCTGTAATTATTCTAAACAAGTCGGATATTGGTGATATTGGCTTAATAAAAGAAATACAATCTAATTATGGTATTGATATTATTTCTAAGGTTCCTTATACAAAAACTTTCCTTGAAAATTATTCTAAAGGCATCCCCATTACACACAAAGAGATTTCAGTAATAGCACAGTTCCTGGAGAACCGGTCATGAAAACAATCACAGTACTATCAGGAAAAGGAGGAGTTGGTAAAAGTTCAATAACAGCCTCTCTAGCTGTTTTGTTGGCAGAAAACCATAAATTAATTACAGTAGATTGTGATGTGGATGCGCCCAACCTGGCTTTGGCCCTCGGAGTTATAGAAGATAATTCCCAATTAATAGACCGTGTTCGTAGCGAACAGAATGCTATATTAATCAAAGAACACTGTAGTAAATGTCAGGAATGTGTAGAGGCCTGTAAATTTCAAGCGATCAGCGTGGATAAAGAAGACTTCCCGGTAATCAGCGATCTACTGTGCATAGGCTGCGGTGCCTGTACCCTGGTATGTGGTGATAATGCATTAAAGTTAGAATCAGTTGAGATAGCTGGCATAAGAGTAGGTGAAACTGGCTATGGATTTCCCAGTGTTTCAGCACAGTTAAACATTGGTAAATCGGGTTCAGGAAATGTGGTAAACATCGTAAAAATATGGGCTTCGGAAATTGCAGAGGCCATAAATGCAGAGTATATGGTCATCGATTCTGCAGCGGGGATTGGTTGCCCGGTAATAGCGTCGGTAAGGGGAAGTGACTACGTAGTACTGGTTACAGAACCTACACCCGCAGCATTCTGGGACCTTAAAAGAGCCATAGATATTGTTAATCATTTCAACATCCATTATGGAGTTATAATTAATAAAAATGATATAAATAGTGATTTCACTGAAGAAATGGAGGAATATTTCACTGTAAATGAAATTCCAGTCCTGGGGGAAATTCCTTTTGACCAAAAATTTGTGTATGCCCTGGTAAATTTAAAACCAGCAGTGATTTTTGAACCGGAATATACTGGTAAATTTCTGGAAATATTAAAAGAAATGATAAAAAATATTAATTTTTGGGACACAATATGAAAAACAAACATAAAATCCAGCTTAAAGAAGATCATATCAATGAATTATAAAATTCGGTGTTTCAATGGATGATAAAACACGAATAAATTTAAGGAAGGGAGAAAAAGCCGCCATATATTCCAGCTTAACAAACCTGTTGCTGGCCATCCTTAAAGGGATAATTGGCATATTATCCGGGAGTATAGCTTTAATCGCTGATTCTGTCCATTCATTTTCGGATATAGTTGCATCTTTAGCTGTATTCATAGGACTTAGACTTTCCCAGCGTAAACCCGATGAAATGTTCCCTTACGGTTATTACAAGATCGAGTCTTTTGTCTCTTTGATAGTATCGGCCATAATAATAGTAACTGGTATAGAAATAGCTTTAGAATCTTTCAACGCATTTATTAACCCTACAACAATTGAAATGCCTTTAATAAGTCTTTCTGTAGCTGCTTTTTCTGCCGTGATTTCTTTTCTACTTGCCAGATATAAAGAGAAAGTTGGAAGGGATATAGACTCCCAGGCACTGATAAATGATGGAAAACACAGTTTTATTGATATTTTCTCGTCGTTAATCGTTTTTGTAGGTATATTGTCGTCGTATCTGGGCTTTTTAAGTATAGAGGGGATTTCAGGAATTTTAGTGGCATTTTTAATCGTTTATATGGGACTAAAATTGGCTAAAGATGATGTTCTTGTCCTTCTAGATGCCAGTATGGACCCTGAAAAGCTTAACGAAATAAAACTAATTGCTAAAGGTGTTGAAGGAGTTGAAAATGTTCATGACGTTAAGGTCCGGAGGTCAGGGCCCTTTGTATTTGCAGAACTGCATCTGGAAACAGAAAAAGGATTGTCAGTACGAGAGGCATCTGATATAACAGAAAAAGTTAAAAGAACTGTAAAAGATGAAATCAGAAATTTAGATACTTTAACAGTTCAAATAGAACCTTATAAAAAAGAAAAATTAAGGGTGGCAGTCCCGGTAGAGAACAGGAAAGGTTTACAATCCACGGTTTCAGAACATTTTGCCAGAGCTCCTTATATTTTATTTGCAAATGTATCTAACGGTGAAATAACAGACATAGTAATAAAAGAAAACCCAGGGGTTAAATTGGAAAAAAAGAAGGGACTTGAAACGGCTGACTTTTTAGGGAAAGAAAATGTGGATGTTTTGATAGGTAATGAGGTTGGTGAAGGACCTATGTATGCCTTAAATGATAAGTTGATCGATGTGATTTTCCCAAAGGGTAAGAATCTTGAAGAAATAATTCTAGACGTATATAAGTGATTCAAATGACTTTAAGTGATTCAAAATGAAACTCCAGATTCTATATGATAATAAAGCTCCGAACAATTTTAAAGCGGGATGGGGATTTTCATGTTTTATAGCAGTAAACGAAAAGAAAATATTATTTGACACCGGCTGGAATGGATTTGTTCTTTTAAACAATATGAAAGCTGCCGGTATCAACCCAGAAGAAATAGATACAATTGTAATCTCCCATCAGCACTGGGATCATATTGGGGGTTTGAATCATGTATTGGAGTATACCAGAAATCCTGATGTTTACATTCCTGAATCCGTATCAGAAAACCTTAAAAATGAAGTAAAAAATCAGGCAAACATTGTAGAGGTTTCAGAGGCCAGAAAAGTTTGTGATAATATATACACTACCGGAGAGCTTGGTGAAAAAATTAAAGAGCAGTCCTTAGTATTATGCTCTAAAAAGGGTAATATTGTCCTTACTGGTTGCGCTCATCCTGGTCTAGAAGTGATCATCAAAAAATCCAGGGAATTTGGTGAGATTTACGGTGTGATCGGAGGATTCCATGATTCTAATGTAGATATTTTAAAGGGCACTCCTCTAATAATCCCCTGTCATTGTACCCAAAAAGGAGGTGAAATAAAGACTAAAATGCCAGAATCCTATAAAAACTGCGAAGTTGGATATGAATACGATATTTAATACTTAACAAGGATATTTGCAGGTCTGAAGTTAGGATATAATAGAAAATAATAGAAGAGGATAGTAATGAATTATTTAAAACTTACAAAAAGTATGGAAGATTACCTTGAGGTAATGTATAATTTGGAAAAGAAAAAGGGAATCATTAGAGTGGTGGATATTGCTGAAGAACTTAATGTCAAGCCTTCCAGTGTCGTTGAAGCAGTAGATAAAATATATAAACTGGATTTAATATCCCGTGAAAAATATAAGGAAATTAAATTAAATGAAAAAGGAATCAAAGCGGCAAAAAGGGTTATACACAAACATATTGTGCTGAAAAGGTTCTTGAATATGTTAGGCGTGGATAATGAGACTGCTGATAGGGAAGCGTGTGCAATGGAACACATTTTGTGTGAATCTACGGTAAACAAATTTCAATTATTTACAGAATTCATTGAAACCCATCCAAAAGGAAAGGAATTCATAAAATCATTTAGAAATTATGAAAAGACCCGGGGAAAATCAGCTATTCCAGAAGATTAATCTATTAAAGTTCTGTTAAATATGAACTAAAACTCATTGAATTTAAATTTAAAGAATAAATAATCACATAAAAACCATTTCATACCGGATTGCCTGTTATCATCTTTATCACAGTTCTTATATGGTTTCCCTGAGATCTGGTTTCATCCACTAATGCCTTAAAAAGCTCATCAGTCATGGGAGATGGAATTCTCCTGAAAATATATGATTCAAGCATTAAGTTAAGGCACCTTTCTTCTGTTATACTTAAATCGTACCTTTTATACTCTTCTCCTTTCAGGAATAACAGATTTTCATTCAATGGTATTTTAGATACTTCATCTGCAAGAGCAGTTCCAGGAATAGGCTCTGCGATACTCACAAAATAATCATCCAGCATCAATTCATCTGCAAATTCAACAGTGGCTTCAAAATCATCTTCAGTTTCAGTGGGATATCCTACAATAAAGGAACCAGCAATTTTAATTCCATGGGACTTAGCATTATCAACCGCGTCTCGGATTTCATCAAGGGTGATTCCCTTTCTCATTTTCCTTAAAATTCTTTCACTCCCTGATTCTACACCGAAAAAAATCCAACCATTGGTATACTTCCTGACAGCTTCCAATATTTCATCATTTATCATATCAACACGAATATCGGGAATTGTAAGATTTTTAGGGCCTGTTAAATTGCTTATTTCTTTTAAAAGTTCAACAAAAGAATTTTCACTAACTTTATTAAATTTTTTACAGCCGTACAGTGATCCTGTTCCACCACTGACTGCGATCCTTGAGGCCCCCTTTTTAAGGAACTCTTTAACCTCAGATACAATTTCATCTACCGGCCGGCTTCTAACTTCCCTACCAAAGAAGCATGGAACCTGGCAGAACCCACAATTACCAGGACAGCCCCGGTGAGTTTCAATATAAACATTAGCTCCCCTTATGTTTTCCGATGAAATATCGTCAGGTATAAGTGGCAGGGAATGGTTCATAGATGATATGGGAACTCTTTTTGTTTTAACAATTTTCACCCCATTTTTAAATGCAATCCCCTTAACCTCTTCTAATTCACTGGTATCTAGATCTTTACCCAATTTATCCACTAAATCAAGGGTACTAACCTCTCCTTCACCAATTACAACTACATCAACAGGGAGATATTTAAATATTAACTCTGGAACTCTACTTACAGGGCCTCCTACAATTTTGAAACCCTTGATTTTTTCTATTTCCAATTTATACTTGATTAAATGGATAGTGGAATGCAAACTCAAAATAACAATATCTGCGTTAACTTCTTTTTCAAAACCCTTTTGAACATCCACCACATATCCTGCATCCTTTAAGATACCTCCTATAAGTAGAGCACCATAATTATAGAATTCTGGTGTTAAAATGGTTATTTTCACATTTTCTCCATTGTTATTAACCATTATATTTATTCACCGAAATTTTTTGAGGAGTTACTATAATTTGGGGAGTTACTGTAATAATGAAAATTTAAAAAATTCTGATTTCAATTTACTGTATATAATATATTGTATTACTTTCTCACTCCGAAGAAATTAATCATATTTATAAGTTCATAAAATGCTTCCATTTCCTTTTCTATTATATTTTCATCGGTTAAAGTTCCACTCATTTCCCCATCCACTGATAATTTATCCGGACCTCTGGTAACTATCCTTTCGACACCATCTTTGCTTAAAATCTTTTCAGCAACTTTATCATGAACAAAAGCACGTCCTGGTATTATCACTGTGTCTTTTAGGGCTGAAAGATCGACTGATTCTAAATCTTCTTGTGTAATAAGACAGGCAATTTCTTTGTCCACTGCGTAAACATTTATCAGTTCCTCTGCCCCCATATTCAATATTATCTTCTCGATAAATGGTGCTGAAATGGTGCTGGTAAGTATGGTAGCTTCAGAAGTTATATCTGGTAATATGCTCAGAAATTCTTTATTTTTTGATTTTGAAAGGGCAAAAGGAGCATCATTTTGTGGATCTAGAAGGGGAGTACCTGTAACTCTTAGATTAAACTCGTCACCAACTTTTTTTACCAACCCGCTAAATTCTTTCAGGGAGTGAGGTGTTAAACCATCAATTATGGGCTCATTATCAAGGATAAGCCCCTGGTTTTTGAAATTTGCAAATCTCATCAGTATGAATGCTTTAGCACCCCATTCTTCCAGTTCACTTGCAGTTTTAAAAAGTACTTCACCATCGTTGGCACCAGGAACTATAACCGCTGCCGCATGGACTTCACAGTTTTCACAGAATATTTTGAGGGCCTTCAATGATTCCTCTGGATTTTTATCACCCATCCATTTCTTCCTGAGCAGGGCATCTGTTGAAAAAACGGTGAAGGTGACTTCTTCCACACCCTGAGATATTAGATCTTCAGCTATCTTGGCATCATCGATACCCTTTCCGCTGGTATAGCCTAAGTGAATGGGAAGGCTTAAATCTTTAAGTGCAGATGAAATCTCCAGTAGATTAGGATAACAACTTACATCCCCTCCTCCACTGATGTTTACCTTTAAATTTTGGTCTCTAACTCCGCTCATCATCAGGGTATTTTGGACCGAGCCAATGACCATGAAAGGAGGTATGAAGTTGTTAGTTGTTTCCCGTACGCCGGGACCACAATGTTCACATCCCACAGTCCCTGGAGTGCATAGTTTACATCCAAAAGGGTCCCCATCTGTAACTTTTCTAAAATAGCAATATTTACAAAAGCCCCTGCAATCTTTGCCGGGCATACCACCTACATCTGCTATTATCTGCATGTTGATCTACTTTTTATTCTAAAATAAGTAATTTAAACTCAATAAAAAATCTTTTAATGATAAAAAATCTTTTAAATACAATTTGATTTTACTGGATTATTCCATATAAATCTTTCTACTTGAATCAAAAAGAAAGTTACATATCATATAAGTCATTAAATGAAGATTCGTATATCAAAAATTGTATCGACAGGATCAAAAACCAGTTTTAAGCAGTTTATTACTGCTTATTCCATGATACAATAAGAAAATGATGTACAAGAATTCGTAGGAGGGAAAAAATGGCAAAGTTTGAAGATAAGATCGACTTGTACGACGCTAGAGGCAATCTTGTAGAATCTGATGTGCCACTGGAAGCATTAAGTCCACTTAGAAACCCCGCGATCAAAAGAATCGTATCGGGTATCAAAAGGACCGTAGCTTTAAACCTAGAAGGTGTACAAAATGCCTTAGCTACTGCAAAAGTCGGTGGGCCCGCAAATAAAATAATGGGCAGAGAACTTGACTTAGACATAGTAGGAAATGCAGAAGCCATTGCAGAAAAAGCAAAAGCAATGATACAGGTTGAAGAAGATGACGACACAAACGTTGAACTATTAGCTGGTGGAAAAAGGGCACTGGTACAAATACCAAGAGTCAGATTTGAATCAGCAGCTGAATATTCAGCAACCACTTTGGTAACTGCTTCAGCATTCATACAGGCAATACTAGACGTATGTGATGTGAACATGTATGATGCAAACATGGTAAAAGCAGCTATCCTCGGTAGATACCCACAATCTGTGGAATACCTGGGTGGTAACTGTGCTACTATGCTCGATCTGCCTCAGAAGTTAGAAGGTCCAGGTTACGCACTGAGAAACATCATGGTCAACCACGTGGTAGCAGCAACCCTGAAAAACACACTGCAAACAGCCGCTCTATCAAGCATTCTAGAACAATCTGCAATGTTTGAAATGGGTGACGCAGTAGGTAAATTTGAAAGGATGCACCTTCTTGGACTAGCATACCAGGGAATGAACGCCGACAACATGGTACTGGACTTAGTTAAAGACAATGCTAACGGTACCGTAGGATCAGTCATCGAAAGCATGGTAGAAAAAGCCAAAGCAGACGGTATAATTGGTGTAGAAAAAGACCTGAATGGATTCGGCGTCTATGGAACTGATGACCTAGCAAAATGGAACGCATACGCAGCAGCTGGTTTAATAGCAGCAACCATGGTAAACCAAGGAGCTGCCAGGGCTGCACAAGGTGTTTCATCAACAATCTTGTACTACAACGATATACTAGAATTCGAAACTGGACTGCCAAGCGTAGACTTCGGTAGAGCAGAAGGTGTAGCAGTAGGATTCTCCTTCTTTAGCCACTCAATTTACGGTGGTGGAGGTCCTGGTATTTTCAACGGAAACCACATCGTTACAAGACACAGTAAAGGATTCGCTATACCACCTGTGGCAGCAGCTATGGCATTAGATGCCGGTACTCAGATGTTCTCCCCAGAATCAACCTCCGGATTAATAAAAGAAGTGTTCAGCCAAGTTCCCGAATTCCGAGAACCACTCAAATACGTGAACGAAGCTGCAGCAGAGATTAAAAACCAGATATAAACAAGTTTTCCAACCCTTGGGGGTAAAAAGTCAAATGGACATTGAAATATTTCCGCACAGACTATTAAGCGCCGATACCACTGAAAAATTATTGAATGATTTAGAAGCGGTTGAAGGCATAAAAAGAATGGTAATACAAGGACAGAGACTTCCTTCTGAAGAAATTAACCCTGAACGTAAAAAGATCAAAATCAAAGGCGAAGAAATTGATTTGCAGGTTCAAACTGGCCGTGTTTTAATGGAAATTGAAGATGAGGAAATCATCGATGAAATTAGGGCCGTCTGTGAAAATAATTTGCCATTCGGATTCAACATACATGTTGGAACCTTTATCAGAAAGCAGAAAACTGTTACAGATGGAATTAAATATGGTGATGCCTTAGAAGAAATTTCTGATGAAATAGTTGGTTTAACCGATCAAAACGCTCAACTCAGTGAAAGAGCCACGATAATTAAAAAAGAGAATCAAAAATGATTGGCAAGACCACACACGTTGTAGATTGCAGAGAAGCCATGGGAATGGGTGAAGGAGGAGGAATCGCCCAGAGAGGTACATTTGCAGAGTGTGGAAATGATGTTCTGGCCATTGCCATGTCTCCCGGGCGGAGACACATAACCAAACCAGTATGTGAAATCACATTTGCCCTACGGGAAGCTAACATATTTACCAGCACTTTAGTATTAAATGCAGGCGCTGGAGTCCCTTCAGATGCGCCCACAGCGGGAATGGGAAGCCTTTTTGGACTTACTCCCAAAGAGGTAGAACAGATCAAAAGATTCCGCCTGTTAGTAGTGCATTTAGGAGGAGTTAAGCATCACATAGTTTACAAGGCTCGTTTAATTCTACGGAAAGTAAACAAGCCATGTATCGTTATATGTGAATACCCCGTTGACTTCGAAGATTTCGCTCAGGTTGGTGTGAAAACTAAAGCTGTAATGCCTGAAGAACCTAAAACTCAAGGTGAAATCGTGGATATTATCAGCGGAGTTATTAGAGGAGAAACAGCTCCCCAGGAAAAGTTGGATGAGATAATAAAAAAGGTAAGATTAGCATTAGGAGGTGCATGATTATGGCACAATTCTATCCAGGAACAAGTCAGGTTGCAGAAAACAGAAGAAGGTTCAGCAACCCTGATATAGAACTTGAAAAGTTAAGGGAGATTTCCGACGAAGATGTAGTTAAGATATTAGGGCACCGAGCCCCTGGTGAAGAATACCCCAGTGTACACCCACCACTGGAAGAAATGGATGAACCAGACGATATCATAAGGGAAACTGTAGTACCACTCGATGGTGCAAAAGCCGGAGACAGAGTCCGATACATACAGTTTACAGATTCCATGTACTTTGCTCCAGTACACCCATTCATGAGATCCAGAGCTTACCTCTGGAGATTCAGAGGTGCAGATGCAGGTACACTATCCGGAAGACAGATCATCGAAACCAGAGAAAGAGACTTAGAAAAATATTCCAAAGAACTGCTGGAACAGGAATGGTTCGACCCAGCAAGAACAGGTATAAGGGGTAAAACTGTACACGGACACTCCCTGAGACTTGACGAAGACGGTATGATGTTTGACATGCTGAGAAGACTGGTCTTAAACAAGGACACCGGTAACGTAGAAGCAGTCAAAAACCAGATCGGTGACGAATTAGACGAACCCGTTGTAATGGGTGAACCATTAGACGAAGCTACTCTCAAAGCAAAAACTACAATTTACAGAAAAGATGGCGAAGCCTACCGTGATGATGCAGATGCAGTAGAAATACTCCATAGAATACACGTACTACGATCACAAGGTGGGTTCAGTCCCGAATAAGGAGGTGGAAATATGGCAGATAGATTATTTTTAGATGCTATGAAAAAGAAATTCGAAGAAGATCCAAAAGATAAGAGTACCACTTTCTATAAATTTGGCGGATGGAAACAGTCAGAAAGGAAAAGAGAGTTTGTAGAAGCAGGTAAAAAAGTAGCAGCAGAACGTGGAATACCACAATATGATCCAGATGTGGGTACTCCATTAGGTCAAAGGGTGCTCATGCCTTACCAGGTTTCAACCACTGACACCTACATAGAAGGTGACGACCTACACTTCGTAAACAACGCAGCTATGCAACAATTCTGGGACGACATTAGAAGAACTGTTATCGTAGGATTGAACACAGCACACACCGTTATAGAAAAAAGACTGGGTAAAGAAGTTAGCCCTGAAACCATAACTTACTACCTGGAAACTGTAAACCACGCAATGCCTGGTGCTGCAGTTGTACAGGAACACATGGTGGAAACCCACCCATTACTGGTGGCTGACAGTTACGTTAAAGTCTTCACTGGTAACGATGAAGTAGCTGATGAAATAGACCCTGCATATGTATTAGACATAAACAAAGAGTTCCCAGCTGACCAGGCTGAAGTACTCAAAAATGAAGTAGGAGACGGAATCTGGCAGGTAGTAAGGATACCCACTATAGTATCCAGAACCTGTGACGGTGGTACCACCTCCCGATGGTCTGCTATGCAGATCGGTATGTCCATGATTTCTGCATACAAACAGGCAGCAGGAGAAGCCGCAACCGGTGACTTCGCATATGCTGCAAAACACGCAGAAGTTATACACATGGGTACCTACCTCCCTGTCCGAAGGGCTAGAGGAGAAAACGAACCAGGTGGAATCGCCTTCGGTTTCTTAGCTGATATCATACAGACTCCAAGAAAATATCCAGATGACATAGTAAGACAAACTTTAGAGGTAGTTGCAGCTGGAGCAATGATGTACGACCAGATCTGGCTAGGTTCATACATGTCTGGCGGTGTAGGATTCACCCAGTACGCAACCGCAGCATACACCGACAACATACTGGACGACTTCACCTACTTTGGTAAAGAGTACGTAGAAGACAAATACGGTATAACCGAAGCACCTAACACCATGGACACCGTTCTGGATGTTGCTTCAGAAGTCACTTTCTACGGACTGGAACAGTACGAAGAATACCCATCACTACTTGAAGATCAGTTCGGAGGATCACAGAGAGCCGCAGTAACCGCTGCAGCATCTGCATGTTCCACTGGATTTGCAACTGGAAACGCCCAAACTGCTTTAAGTGGATGGTACCTCTCTATGTACCTACACAAAGAACAGCACAGCCGACTTGGATTCTACGGTTACGACCTTCAGGACCAGTGTGGTGCATCCAACGTATTCTCAATTAGAGGAGATGAAGGATTACCACTGGAACTGAGAGGAGCTAACTATCCAAACTACGCAATGAATGTGGGTCACCAGGGAGAATATGCAGGTATCTCACAATCTGCACACTCTGCCCGAGGAGACGCATTTGTGCTTAACCCACTGGTTAAAATCGCATTTGCTGACAAAAACCTGACCTTCGACTTCACTGAAGTACGTGCTCAGTTTGCTAAAGGTGCACTAAGAGAATTCGAACCAGCCGGAGAAAGAGCTCTTATCACTCCAGCTAAATAAATAGGTGTTACGCAAACACCTATTTTTTTTATTTTATTTAAAAAATGAGGAGGAAATTATATGGTAGACGCTGTAATAGCAGGATTAGGTGTTGCAGCTTTAATGGGGGCTGCTGCAACTATTGCAGGAGCTGCAGAGGACCTTGAATCAGATGTTGGTTCACAGAGTAACCCTAACTCACAGGTTCAGCTGGCACCCCAGATGGGCAATCTACACAGAATGGTTAACAAGGCTGTTTCTGGAGAACCAGTTGCCTACGGTACCTGGGCAGGAATAGCCGGTGCGGTTGCTTTCGTATTAATGGGCTCACTACACCTACCAGTCATATTATCAATAGCAGGAGGAGCAGCCATAGCAGCATTGGTTCACGCTACATACACTACCACTTCCCACTTAGGAAGGATAGTTAGCCAGTCACAGTTCAATCAACCAGTGTTCCTGGATGTACTTACAACTCACTTAGGACCAATTGCCGGCCACGGATTCATAGTCACATTCTCAATAGTAGGATTATCATACCTAATGACCTTACCAATCCAAGGATTTGGACACCCATTTGCACTGCCGTTTTTAGCAGTACTCTGGGGTATAACCATAGGTGCAATAGGTTCATCAACAGGAGACGTTCACTACGGTGCAGAAAGGGAGTACCAGCAATACCCATTTGGTGGAGGAATCCCAGTAGCTATTCACGGTGACATCACCAGGAAAGCTGAACTTGGTGCCAGAAACTCCATAGATGTTGTACACTTCTGTGCCAAGTATGGTGGACCGGTTACTGGATTCGCTTTCGGACTAATAGTATTCTTCAGCTTCTGGGCTACTGTGGTTGGTGGAATAGCCGGACCCGGTAACACGGCCTTAACCGTTGGAACAGGAATCCTATTCGTGATAGTAATACTATTAATCATAATAAACAACAGATTAGAAGTATTTGCCAGAAACAAATACGGACCATATAAGGAATAAGGAGGTTTTATGATGGACCCATTATTATTAATCGGTGCTGTAACCATTGGAGGAGTCCTCATTGGTGGAGGTGTACACTTCTTACCAGTAGGTGGTGCTCCAGCGGCTATAGCAACAGCAACAGGTGTAGGAACGGGTACTGCAATGTTAGCAGCAGGTAGTGCTATGACCGGACTTATAACCGCAGCAGCAGCCACAGGATCTCCACTCGAGTTAGTACTACTGGCAGGTGCCGCAGGATCAGCTTTAATGATCGCCATAACCATGCTGGTGGGTAACTGGGTATACGTTTGGGGAGTAGGAACCGTACCAGTTTCTGCTAAAGTGACCAAAGACCCTATCACTGGACTTGAACAGGAAAAATATGTTACCCCCGGTACAGAAGGACACGGAATACCCACAGTGTGTTATGTCAGCGGAGTAATCGGAGGATTACTAGGTGGAATTGGTGGAGGATTAATATATTACTTCCTATACAATGGACTGATAGAATCAGGAATATCCGCCTTTGCAGCCAGTGGTGGTTCAATATCTGCAGCCGCAGCAATGACCGCCGGAATATTCGCATTAGCAGTATTCTTTGTTAACTCAGTTATAGCATCCTACAATATAGGTGGAACCATTGAAGGATTCCACGACCCTAAATTTAAGAGACTCCCTAGAGGAGCATTAGGATGTATCGTTGCCTCTATAGTTATAGGAATTGTAGGGGTATTACTACTACAGGGAGGTGCGATCTAATGTCAGTAGCAGCAGGAGGAGGCGGAGAATCCTCTATAAACCCAATACAAATTTTAGCATTAGGATTAATTGGCGGACTTATACTACTTTATCTGGTACCATTTATCCCTACTATAGGACCACTATTTGGAGCATTAGGAGCGGTACTCGCCATAATATGGGGAGCTGACGCTATTGCTCGAGTTGCCAGTTATGGTTTAGGTACCGGTGTACCATCCATAGGATATATGTCACTGGCTATAGGTATCATAGGATCCCTGGCAGGAATAGCTGGTGCTGTGATATTTGGAAGCGGTTTAGAATTACTAGGCCCCATATTTGGAGTAGTCTTAGCCATGATCGTAGGTGCAGTAGTAGCCCTAGTCGGTACCAAAATTATTAAGATGAAAATACCTATCATGGTCAGATGCACAGTGGAACTTTCCGGTGCAGCAGCCATATCAATACTAGGATTTTCAGCAGCTATAGCTGGAAGTTTAAGCATGGCAGATATACTGACCACAGTAGTAACAACTGGATTTATAGGTGTATTATTCATCCTGAATACAATGGCAATACAGCATCCATTCAACGCCTGTTTAGGACCACAAGAAGACAGAGTTAGAACACTCAAACTGGCCGCAGCAACTGGTTTCATTTCCATGGCCATAGTAGGAATCATGGGAATTGGATACTCAGATATCTGGTGGGTGACGGCCATAATCGGTGCAATAGCCTGGTTTATATCAATCAGTGCATTCATACAATCATCTGTAGAAGATGCAGCATCAGTGGCCTGGACTGGCTGGTGGCCTGAAGAGGAGATGTAAAGGAGGAATAGAAAAATGGCAGAAATGTTACCTTTAATACAAATTGCTCCTGAATCCAATTTAACCCTTGACCCCTCCACCGGTATGCTGGGAGCAGCTATGAAAGGAGCTGTACTGGTATCCCTGGATGGAGTGAACGAACAACTAAATGAATTAGAGATGGCAGTAGAAGATTTATATACTTCCCTGGATCCAACCACAGTCTCTGCAGGGGCTTACCCTGGAAGAGAAGGTGCTTACCTCACCGCAGGTAAACTAACCAACATCGTGTACGGATTCATAATTGGGTTAATTCTACTGGTCGCATTACTACCACTACTATTATAGGAGGTGTTAAAGTTGGCTGAGAAAAAAGCACCAGCAGAAGGATGGCCGGTTATTAACGGGGACTACGTGGTCGGAGACCCAGAAAGTCCAGTTGCAGCCGCGACACTGGCTTCTCACATCGAACAGATCCCAGTGGATGCCGGAGCAGCCATAGCCGGACCTTGCAAAACAGAAAACCTCGGAATTGAGAAGATGATGGCTAACCTGATCTCGAACCCTAATATCAGATTCCTGGTCCTGTGTGGATCAGAAGTACAGGGGCACATCACAGGTCAGAGTATCGAAGCACTTCACGCCAATGGAGTTGACCCAGAAAAAAGGAAGATCATAGAAGCAACTGGAGCAATTCCCTTCATCGAAAACATTCCCGACGAAGGAATTGAAAGATTCCAACAACAACTGGAAATAGTAAGTATAATTGACACAGAAGACGCAGCAGCAATACAATCCAAGATCAAAGAGTGCATAGAAAAAGATCCCGGAGCATTCGAAGAAGAAGCAATGGTAGTCAAAGTGGAAGAAGGTGGCGAAGAGGAAGAAGAAGGTGAAGCAGTACCACCTGTAGCCCCAGAAACCGCACTGATAGAAGCTCGAATGCGTAATATCCAGACCCAGATTAAATCAATCGGTGGTATAAATCGGATATTTGCAGGTATGTACGCCGGAAAAGTTCAGGGAATAGTGGTAGGCCTGGCCTTCACACTGATCATTGGAACTATATTATTCCTGAGATAGGGGGTTTTCGAGATGGTTTTGATATCAAATAAACCTAACATTAGAGGCATAAGAAAAGTCGCAGAAGATGTTAAATACCGAACACAACTGATAGGTAGAGACCAAAGATTATTTGCCGGGCTTATAGCCACCCGTATTTATGGTATAGCCGTAGGAGTAATCCTGGCTTTAGTCTTAGTTCTTCCATTTGTAATTTGGACATTATACTTCGGAGGATGATAAAATGGCAGACGAAGATAAAGATATAGTACCAGCCGTTCTTGTCCCTGCAGATGCATTCAACAAGGCAAATGAAAGATTAGACGACATGGAAGACAAGGTAGAATTCACCTGGGGTGAAATCAACCAGCGTATGGGTCAACAAATAGGTAGAGATATTGGTATTTTATACGGAATTATAATAGGACTGATAATCCTATTTGTGGCATTCAATGTGGTTAAGGTAGGAGCATTCTTAACTGCCTTTGGAATCTAGTAAAATGGAGGTTTATGTATGTTTAGATTTGACAAAGAACAAGTTGTTTTAGATATTGCTGGCGTCAAATGTGGAGGACAGCCAGGTGAATATCCAACTGTTTTAGCAGGTACCATATTTTATGGTGGACACAACATTATTGAAGATGAAAAGGCCGGTATATTCGACGCAGAAAAAGCACAGGCTCTGATGAAAACACAGGAAGAAATGTCTGATGTAACAGGTAACCCTCACTGGGTACACACCTTCGGACAGACTCCAGAAGCAATCGTTAAATATCTGGAATTTGTAGGAGAACATTCCGACTACCCCTTCCTCATAGACTCAACCTCTGCAGAAGCAAGAATAGCCGGAGCAAAATATGCAACAGAAGTAGGATTAGCCGATAGAGCAATCTACAACTCAATAAACATGGCAGCAGAAGCTGAAGAAATAGTAGCAGTAGGAGAAACTGACCTATCTGCATCTATAGTTCTAGGGTTCAACGCAATGGACATGACACCCCAGGGTAAATTAGACATCTGGGAAAACGGTGGAAGCGTACTGGATAAAGGTCTCTTAGAGATGGCCGCAGAGTCTGGAATCGACAAACCACTCATGGACGTAGCAGTTACACCATTAGGACAGGGAGCAGGACCAGCAGTCAGAACATCCTTCATGCAGAAAAGCAAATGGGGATACCCATCAGGTGCAGGTATACACAACGTACCATCTGCCTGGGACTGGATGAGAAACTACAAAAAACCAGTGGAAAAAGGTGGAGAAGGTCACGCTGAAGCATGGCCAGTAGCCGACGTAGGATCCAACCTCATCATGCAGATGGCTGGTGGAGACTTCGTGCTCATTGGTCCTATTGAAAACGCTTCCATGGCATTCCCTGCCTGTGCAATGGCTGATATCTTCATTGCAGAAGCTGCTAAAGACCTTGGAACAGAAATGGTTGAAGAACACCCCTTCTTTAAACTGCTCTAAAAAGTTTGAGGCGATTCTATCGCCCACTTCTTTTATTTTTATTTTTAAATCAATTTTAAGGATTATCATGCCCCTGTCACGTTAATTTTTTAATGATCAAAAAGTTAAATAGAAAAGGTTATCAATAGGTATACGGAAATATACTTCCGGTGAATATTTTTGTTAAATATAATCCTTTACATCATAGGACTGGTCATATCGCTGATCATAGTGGTTAAATCCGCCGATGTCTTTGTGGATAACCTGGTGGAAATTGGATCGACACTGGGGATTTCAGAGATTATCCTGGGAGTCACTGCATCAGCCATTGGAACATCACTACCAGAATTTGGATCCGCCTTGATAGCTTCGCTTTCAGGCAGTGTAGATATCGGTGTGGGTACAGTTATAGGCTCCAACATATGGAACATCGCAGGTATACTCGGTATTTCCGCCACAGTATCTGGTGTAATTAGAACAAATAAAAAGGGACTCACCAGAGACTGGTTGATGACTTTAATCACCGGAATTATCCTCTTAATTTTCATGTTTTTCGGGGATATTCACTGGTCGGCTTCCATTATAATGATCGCTGCGTACGGTTACTATCTGCATCTATTGATTAAATCACAGAGAGAACAGAACCAGGTTAACTCTTCAGAGGAAGAAAAAATAGATGAATCAGAAAATAATCAAAATAAAAGAAATATAGATAAAAAAACCATTGCACTGGTAGTTATAGGATTGATCGGACTTATTATTGGCTGTAGGATACTGGTCTTCAGCGGTGTGGAACTGGCCCGTATAGCCGGCATTCCGGCCATGATCATGGGATTATTCACCCTGGCCATTGGAACCAGCATACCAGAACTGGTGGTTACCCTATCTTCCGCCATGAAAGGACTGCATGATCTCTCCATAGGAACAGTACTGGGCAGTAACACCTTCAACATCCTCATAGGGATTGGAATTCCTGCACTGGTAATGACGGTACCGGTTGAACCACTTTCTCTAACCTTCGACGCACCAGTGATGCTGTTTATCACTATTTTATTGATGGTACTGATAAGAGCGGGTAAAATGAAATTAAACCGGATAGCAGGAATAATATTAGTGGCTTCATACATAACCTATGCTGTATTCAGATTATTTATACTGGTATGAGAGGACTAAGCGATGTACGAAAAGATACTTGTAGCCACCATGGGCGAATACATGGATGAGATACTGGAAAACACAATTGATGTTGTTTCAGGTAAAGAGGTTGAAATCATCGGTATATACGTAGTTGATATCTCTGTACCTTTCTTAACCCCAGTTAGAGTTAAAAATATGATGCACAAGGAATTAACCCTGAGGGGAAGGGAAATACTGAACAGTATGGAAGAACAACTTCAAGAGGTATGTAAGGGGATTAAGTTCAAAAAGGTATTATTAGAGGGCAACCCGGCAGAGGAAATAGTTAAGACTGCTGAAAATGAAAATGTCGACCTTATTGTAATGAGCACAGGAAAAAGTAGGGTGGATAAGCATTTGTTAGGAAGTGTATCTGAAAAAGTCGTTCACTCTGCCCCCTGCAGCGTATTACTGGTAAGGATCAACTAGATCAACCTACTCTTTTTTATTAAAATAAATTCACAACCTTTATATTAATTTTAAGCAAAACTTTAACTTGTTGATTTATTTCTGGAGGTAATCCTTTTGTCCCCTTTTAAGAAAATATTTGCAAGAAGCCCCAAGCCAGTCAGAGCAAAAAGCAAGTACATAGGTTTTGATGATATAAAATACAATCCTTATAGTGTTAAGAGAAAAGTAGGTGCCGGTATAAGCATGACCCCTGATACCTATTATATCGTGGGGTCGGTTGAACTGGGAAACACCACCACTAAATGTATCCTAACAGCCACTAACCTCACCGATAGCCACACCTATCTGCTGGATAAGACCGTGAAGATGACCAGGGACATACGCCCCCCAAGGGAGGGGGAAGAAGTTTTCGGGGAGACTGTCTGGGAAGTGGAGCTTACCAAGGAATCAGTGGCCGAGCTGATTAAAGAAACTATTCTTGAATCAGTAAAACGGGCAAGGATAGATATAGATGAAGACCTTGATTTTGTAGTCCGTTCAACAGGAGTGACCGCGGGATTTGCCTCTCCAGAAGATGTGGGACAACTGATAATAGCCCTGGCCAACGGCTGCCTAGACGCCGGTATACCTCCCCGTAAAATGTCACCGGCCATGTCCATCGACAACTTCCCGGAACGACTCCGGAGATACACCCTTATAGATCAGGTAATGTTTGACGGAGCCGTAGTAAGCGTAGTACCACCCACCGGAAAGGTGGTAGTTGCAAATGAAATGGAAGGGGAACTGGTAACTGCAGGCATAAAAGCAGGTGCCAAATGGACTGATGTGGACTACCGTAACCCTGTGGTTTCCATGGATTTCGGAACCACGCTCGCTGGTAGAATAACCAATGCCGATGTACCATACGCCCGTACCGTTGGCAATTTCTGTGGACTGGCAGGGGCAGTATCAGACTCCATAATCAGGGGGACTGAAAGGGTGGATAAGAGGGGAGGAGCCGCATTGGACCTTTACACCCGGGACATACTTAAAAACGCCGACTGGAAGGCCGCTAAAAAATACGCAGAAAAGATACACGAACACGTGGATATAAGAAAAGTCCCCGAGGGAAGGGAGAGATTTGGAACGGTGCCAGTCGACCCGGAAGCCGCCTACAGTGCAGGTACCACACTTATCGGCTGTGACATCGGGGAAAATGGTGATGAAATTCCTAAATTAGTTGATTTAGGTCATGAGATCTATGAGGATGTCGGAATACACACCCTATTTGCGACACTCGATCATGTAAGCGCCCTCATCGTTAAAAGATTGGTAGATGAAGCGGAGGATGAAAAAGTAATTACTGAGGGTTCTGTCCTGGGAGTCACCGGCCGGGCAGGGATAACCGGTAGAAAACCAGAACTAGTACTGGAATATGTTAAAGACCACTTTGAAGATGTTATATTTGTCTCGGATGCTTTGGCCCTTGGTGCCGCTGTAATGGCCCGCTGCATGAACTCCATGGGAACACCTAAAGTTCCGCTGGGTGGTTTGCGTGGTGGAGCCTGTATTTTAGGTGCCCGGAAGAAATTGCAGAGAGACAAGGAACATCTAAGCTATTAATCACCGTGGATCATATTTAAAACTTTTATATTATCTGCACTGGTTAATATTTCACTTTCTGAAACTATCACATTATTTTTTTCTATCAACCGCTGCAAAGAGATTGACATCTAACTTCTCCAGCAGTTCTTTCCTGTTAATCTCATATTATTCGATGTTTGTCTCTTCATCATTTCCCATTCCATCTTTAATTTTCATTTTCATGATTTCACCTTCTGATTTGCTGTTTTTTTGGCTTGTAACTCGTTGGCTTATTATCTTCTGATTTATTATCTTCGGACTTGCATCTCCTGAACATGTTATATCTTTAACTGTTAACTATCGCTATATTTTATTGGTTAAAAAAAAGAGAACGAGTATGTACCCGTTCCCTTCTCTGGAGGTCAGAACTTAAAGCCAGACTTAACTTAAGTTAAATGCTTTTCATTCTATTTTTTTACCGGCATCTGGGCCTGGTTGTACAGAATATATCTCATTTACCTTGAGCAGGACTGCGGCTTTGGGATTTAATTGTGCCATTACGCTTTTAGCCCACTGGACGGCATCATCGAAATATTTACCAGATTCATATATCTCCACATCTCCTTTAAACTGATATGGGCATTCTGATACGTTACCAACGGCTATCGACGCTTTGGGGTTGCTTTTAAGATTTTTAAAAGTCTTGTTCATGAAATTAGCCACCAGCAAAACCGTTCCACTATCTAGGGGTCTGGCCAGTCCTATGGGAACCACGTTAGGTACATCATCGGTACTGGCAGTTGCCAGCCAAACTATGTTATTTTTTTCTATTGTGTCCATCATCTCTTGAGTTAAAACCATTCTATCACACCCTTAATTTTTTCTACATACCCATAGTTGATTTAATAATATAATGTACATTTTGGTCAGTAAAATGTACTAAACTGTATCCTGGTTACTGAAATGACTGAGGGGATATTTAATAAAAACCTTTAATATGGGGTTATAACTACAAACAACTACATAACGATTTTTTAAATTTCAAGAAGGATTTTTAATAAAATTTTTTCTTAAATAATAGGGAAAAAATAATATGGTAACTGCAGTAATCATGGCCGGTGGTAAAGGAACCAGGATGGGATTTAAGGGTGAAAAACCCCTGATTTCCGTCCGGGGCAAGCCCATGATCAGGCACGTTTGCGAAGCCGTACGGTCGTCCCGGGAAGTGGATGATTTAGTGGTGGCCACCAGCAGAAACACACCACTCACCACTGATTTTGCCCGAAAATCCGGCCTGAAGGTTATAGAAACCCCAGGGGAAGGGTATGTAAACGATCTCGGATTTTTAATAGGGGAACTATCAAGTAACAACCCACCAACCAATAACCAGGACGATATCCTGGTGACCATCACCGCAGATCTACCCCTCATCACCGGGGAAATTTTAGATGAGGTAATTACAGAATATAAAAACTGTGGTAAACCAGCCATGTGTGTTGCTGTGCCACTGGAATTTTTCAGGCAATATAATCTGAAACCACATATTGTAATGGGGGATACGGTACCTTCAGGATTAAATATATTAAGAAGAAACAACACACAACAAGATGAGGAAGTATTGGAACTGAGGAAATTTGAGCTGGCGTTAAATATTAATAGTCCAGAAGATCTAATATCCTTAGAGAAATATTTTGAGTTTAAAGCTTTCAAACAGGCAATAAATTAGGGGTGATATAAGTGGTTGAAGAACGGAAATTAATCAAAGGGGAAGAGAAGGTTTGGAGCGAAATAAAGGGATACCAGGTGGCTACAAACAACGCAAGAATACTCGGTGAACTCGATGAACTGATCATCAACGGAAAAACCGGTAAAATAACAGATGTAGTTATCAGGGTAGACAAAGGCCGGAACGTTAACGTCAAAGGTGCTAAAAAGAAAGGAGACACTTTACTGGTTCCCTTCGGAAAAGTGGAAAAAGTCGGTGAATTCATAATCATCACCGAATAAATAATTTTTTATTTTTAAATAAATACACTATTTTTACTTATTTAAACTGTTTCCTCTAAAATTAGCGATTTTTTGATAAAAAAAATGATATAATAGATGATTTGTTCATCTTACACAGGACTACTCATTTTTGCACATAAAATGGATGCTCAGCACTGTCTTTTTTATCCAGAATCTCTTTTATCGGTGGTTCCTGGTTCATAGCCCTTCTTATTGCTAATTTGGTTGCCTCGTAGTTATACTGGTAAATTTTATCGTTGTCTTCTGCAGCCGGGTGGATGAAAACCCCGACGATGATGCACAGGTCCTCTACGTCACCTTCTGGGATGGTGCCTTCTTCCACACAGTCTGCCACGGCCATGGCCACAGATTTCTGGGCCGGTCCAAAATTACGCACAGCATCCTCCATTCCCCGGATACTGACCTTAGGCACTATCATGGTTATGGGTTTGCAAACCAGGTTAGGGGCGATGACTGCAAAAAGTGGGGTGTGCTTTTCCACCTGATTAGTCAATGCATTTGCAAAAGCCTGCCCAACAGGCCCTGATTTATCCCCTATAAGCAAATCTATATGTGCAACTTCATTTCCTTCACCAACCAACGCTTCACCATTTAAGTACATCAAATACACCTCTTGTAAATTTTTTTATATACAAAATAATACAAAAAAATATAAAATGGGGGATTACATACCCTGTAAACTCAGATCCAACATCTTCTTGGTCTCTGCAGCAAGTTCCGGTGGAAGACCAGTTATATCCATACTCAGGAATCCTCTGACAATCATGGAAGCAGCTTCATCTTCAGTTAAACCACGGGACATCAGGTACTGAACTTCTTCTTCGGCGATCTTACCAACCGCAGCTTCGTGGGACAGTTCTAGGTTGGTAGCACTACCTTCCAGTTCAGGTACCGAATAGATCATGGAATCATCTGATAAAACCAGCCCCATACACTCCAGGTGTCCTTTCACTTCCTGTGATTGGCCGGATAAGTGTCCCCGGGTGTAGATCTGTGATTCATCATTGGACACGGCCCGGGTAACCATTTCGGTACTGGAATTCCTTCCGGTAAGTATGGTACGGGAACCGGTGTCCAGGACGGAATCCTTCTTACCACTTAAGATTGACTGGAACACTGCTCTGGAATTTTCCCCCTGACAGTAAGCTGTAGGGTAGGTCTGGATGGTACGGACTGGACTGGTTAAGATGTAGTTACTGATGTAAGTGGTGTCATCCCCCAGAATTACACCGGTACGGGGCCGCACCTCCACCTGCTCTGCCCAGTTGTGCACCATGGTAAAGGTGATCTTCGCACCTTTCTTAAGGTAGAACTCTGAAACCCCTACATGAAGGGCTCTCTGGATGTCAGATCCGGTAGTACAACCAGTTATGATGTGTAGTTCTGAATTTTCATCGGCGATGATTATGTTGTGAACTGTCTGGGCTACATCCGCCCCTCCAATGAACATACAGGCCTGTATTGGGAATATTTCTTTAGAATTAGGTAAGGATCTGATAAAATAGCCACCTGATTCTCTTAAAGCCGTTTCAGCGGTATATTTATCAGTATCCACCGCCACTGCTTTCCACATGTAATCATTTAACCAGTCGTGTTTTTTTAATGCGTCTTTCATGTTCATGAGTTCTATGGATTCTGACTGGCAGTTGGTGCAGACTCCTGACTGGTCGATCTGCAGAAATGTACCTGATCTACCGGTTCCAGTTGGTTCAACCCCTACATTAAGGACATCTTTTTTGTACTTTTCTGGAAGTTCTTCCAGGGTTTCTAACTCTTCGTGTTCGCCGGGTTCTTCCTTTTCAAATTCTTCCAGCTCTATATCTTCACCCAGCGCAGCTTTCTTTTCTCTGGCCTTAAGAGCCCTTTTCTTCAGTGCATCAGTTTGCAACATTCAACACATCCTTTGAATCCTTCTTTCCTAACATCTTCTAAAATTTCATCGGGATTGCCTGAACAGGCTATCCTGCCATCCATTAGCACGTGGGCGGTGTCTGCGGTGACGAAGTTCAGGATATATCCTAAATGGGTGATGAGTAAACCGGAATTCTTTCTTAATCCTGGCTTCTTATCTTTATCCAGTAGAGTGTTTATCTCCTCTGCCAGAAGTTCCACATTTTCGATATCCACTCCGGAGTCGGGTTCATCAAACATGATGAAGTCGGGTTTCTGGGCCAGAAGTTGTAATATTTCTGATCTTTTAACTTCACCGCCGGAAAAGCCCAGATTCACATCTCTTTCCAGGAATCTTTCATCAAATTTAAGTTTACTCGCCTGTTCCGTCATCTCCAGACTTAACTCCTCCTTAACATCTTCATGATGTTCGATTTTCAGGAGGTCCATTAGTTTTACACCTCTTATTGCCGGGGGGTTCTGGAAACTAACACCTATTCCCATTTTAACCCTTTCTGTGGTGCCCAGGTGGGTGATGTCTTCTCCCTTGAAGATGATCTCTCCCCTGGTTATATTGTATTTGGGAAAACCCAGTATACTCATAAATAGTGTACTTTTACCCGACCCATTAGGCCCTAAAAGTACGTGGGTTTCGCCTTCATCTATGTACAAATCGATGTCACTTAAAATCTCTTTTTCATCTACTTCTACGGCTAAATCTGTTATTTCAAGGAGCAATTTCAACCACCACCATCTTTTAACTAAATTTTTAATATCATACCTTGTGAAATAAAATGTTACATTAATATTATGTACATTATGCGGATAAATAATTTAACAATAAGATAAATCTTAAGCCAACATTCAAAGCTTTCAAGGAATTAAGTGGTCTTAAAATAAAATAAAATTGTTAAAATGTCCTCAATTTTTTTTTAAAGTGGAGGGTGTGTATTTTTTATAAATTTTAATATA
>Ga0334883_1000881_pt1 | contig 48916 bp, 36 predicted proteins | sample GraSluR1_MG_6_FD_207230 | JGI IMG/M metagenome (GOLD analysis project Ga0334883, IMG submission 207230) | Sludge microbial communities from methane-producing bioreactor in Wageningen University, Netherlands - Granular Sludge_09_05-R1 | ecosystem: Engineered > Bioreactor > Anaerobic >...
GACACTCTTTGTAGATTGCATCCATTATCTCTTTGAAACGATTCTTGTCCTGGGTTGGAGCGCCATCGTCATACCTTACGTGAAGATGAATAATGCTCGCTCCTGCTTCGTATGCAGATTTAGCCTCCCTGACACACTCTTCAACGGTATAAGGTACAGCAGGATTATGCTCTTTTAAAACTTCTGCCCCGCAAATTGCAGCGGTAATGATTAATTTTTCCATATCATTGTTTATTTATTGCGTTGACATTCTTTTGGTGTTATGCATGTTCCGCTAGCTTTGCAAACTATGATTGGTTCTTGTAACAAATCTGCAGCAGAGGCAGAGATATCTGGTCTGGGAACAATTACTTTTTTGGCAACAAACTCCATTTTCCTTGAACTGTTACCAGTCGAAACAATTTCTCCGGTTGCTTCAATGAAATCACCAGCATAAACCGGAGCAAGGAATTCAACATTGTCATATGCCCTGAAAAGCCCTTCGTCACCATCATGACGAATCAACAATTCAGTAGCCACATCTCCGAAAAGCTGCAGCATTTTAGCCCCATCTACCAAGTTCCCTCCGTAGTGTGCATCATGAGAGCTCATCCGAACCCTTATCATAGCGTTTTTTAACATAACAATAAATTATTTTGTGAATATGTAATCTACTAAAATTGCAGGGGTATGTACATTCTCAGGCTCAATGGAGCCTACGTTTACCACCTCATTTGTTTCTGCTATAACCAAATCAGCCGACATAGCCATCAATGGATTGAAATTACGGGTAGTCCCCTTGTAATACAGATTGCCCTCTTTGTCTGCAATTGAAGAGCAAATGAAGGAAATATCAGCCTTCAAGGGAGTTTCCAGTATGAAATCTTTGCCATTTACTTTAACAACCTGCTTACCTTCCTGAACAACTGTGCCTAATCCTGTAGGAGTCAATACCCCTCCAAGTCCAGCACCAGCTGCCCTTATTCGCTCTGCAAGGGTTCCCTGAGGAGAAAACTCAACCTCAAGCTTGCCACTGTTCATGTTATCTACTGCAGATGTGTTTGAGCCAATATATGATGTTATGAGTTTCTTGATTTGACAGTTTGTTATCAATTTGCCCAGACCTTTGTCTGCAAATGCAGCGTCATTACAAATCAAAGTCAAGTCTTTGATATCTGTATCAGCTATTGCATCCATTATAGCATTCGGGCCACCGTTTGTCAAAAAACCACCAACCATGATAGTCATCCCATTTTTTAGTTTTCCAATAATCTCATCTAGATTAATCGACTTGTCCATTGCAGTAAATATTAGTATGTTAATATGAAAGGTTCAATTTGGCAAAATTAGTAATTTTATTCACTTAAAACAAGATATAATTAGTGATTAGCAGAGCTTAAAAGAGACCTTTATTTCATTTTCTGGAATAAATTGTGTAATTTTGTGAACTACAAACAATCGAACTTAAAGCACTTATTAATAAAGCATAAAACATACGTGTTACACAGTAAAACATATGTGTTATATGTTAAAAAATTAAAGTATGTTACTATTAACTAATTATTTACAAGTAGACTCGCTGTCTACTGACCAAATTGCAGAAAAGCTATCAACAATATCATCTATGCCTGCAAATGAACTGCTTGCCAGTATATGGGCTTTGGTGGTTCCTTTTGCCATGAATGTTTTGCTGGCCGTTGTCATTTATGTCGCCGGAGCCTGGCTAATAAAAAAGGCAAAGAGACTAACCAGGTTGGTTATGGAAAAAAAGGAGATAGATCCATCATTGAGAAGTTTTCTCTTGAGTTTCATCTCTATATCCTTGAATATACTTCTGGTAATAATAATCATAGGTATATTGGGAATAAACACAACTTCATTTGCCGCATTATTGGCAGCTGGTGGTGTTGCTATTGGTATGGCTATGAGCGGAACATTGCAAAACTTTGCGGGTGGTGTGATGATTCTGCTATTCAAACCGTTTAAAGTGGGAGAATTTATAGAAGCCCAAGGCTATATGGGAACAGTTAAAGAGATCAAGATTACCAGCACATACCTCACTACTCCTGATAACCGGCTCATTATAGTACCTAATGGACCTCTATCCAATGGTATTATTAATAATTTTTCGCAAACCGGTTTCAGGAGGGTTGAATGGAAAATCAGCTTGGCATACGGAGATGATGTAAGCTCTGCAAAACAACTTATATTGGATATGTTGGCCAAAGATGAAAGGGTTCTGGATAATCCTGCAGCACCCTTTGCTGCGTTGGACCAAATGGCCGACAGCTCAATTGTGATTGTAGCCAGATGTTGGGTTAAAACAGAGGATTTTTGGGATTTGTATTTTGAAATCAATGAAGCTATATACAGCACTTATCCTAAAAAAGGATTCAATTTTCCATTCCCTCAGCTTGATGTTTTTGTCAAGAAGGAATCTTGATGGGTAAGCTATTTTGAAACGGCCCTTATGACAGGATTTGAATAGATGGAAAGGAAAATCTCCATTATTTCGTCTTTGTCCCCGTCAAAACCGGCTATTTTCAACTCACAGTACTGCTTAAAATCATTCAACTCTTCCTGTGTATACTCCCCGAAGTATTTATTGGAAGAGTTGATTATGTCGTAGGCCATCATATTTGTTTTCCAGATACGGTAAGATTGGTAAATCCTTTCGTCTATGATTTCTGCCAATTTCTTGAATTTTTCATTTTTGTCAAGTGTAGAGCAATGTTCCAACTCAGCCCTTGTTATTGGGTTGCAAAAATGTATGTGGATGTTACCTTTGAATTGCATGATCCCGGTCAAAATACTGTTCAGGTCCTCACCTGGGGATTTTTTATATTTGGTTCTTTTTGAAATGTACAATTCCCGAGCTTTCAAAAAATCACAAGGTTCGTATTCATAAGAGATGGAAACAGGAGTTATTGACAGTTTGTCAAAATCTTCTGCAAAAACACCACTCCCACTCATATCAAGCATTTTAAGCAAACCTTGCTCTGTCAAGTCCAATCCATCCTTAGTCCTGCCATTCCTCTGAGCAATCCATACAGAGGAGTTGGAACTAGTGATACTTTCACGTATGTACTCAGAGAGTAAAAGAGAAGATTTGTAGATATCCCTCGAATTGCCAGACCTTATTACTTTGATCATTTTGTTTGACCTGGCAACATCTTCCATGAACGGGTCTGTCACAAGGTTATCCCCTACAGCCATCTCAGAAGTTGGCAAATCATTTATGTGAAGTATTGCTTGTATTATGGCAGAATCCAGCATAATATCCCTGTGGTTGGAAACCAAAAGTCTTTGCTTGGGAACAGAGATTGTTCCAAGACCGGAGTATGTCAGTTCTTTGGAAGTATCATTTACAATCTTTTTGATTGCGTATAGCATTACTTTTGATTGAAACTCCGATACACTTTTCAATGAGGCTATCAGATTCTTCAAATCCTCCGAACTCTTTCCTGGGAAAAGGAACGAAGAAATATCCTTTAATATGGGATGAGCTGCTATCCTGGACAAAGCAGCTGACTCCTCTTCTCCCATATAGGGCCTAATATCCTTATATTTGTCTTGTGACATCACAGATTATTTAAAGAAACAAAGTTAACAAATATTTAATCAGTTGGCTTCAAATAAAAAAGGGACAATGGTGTTAATACCGATAAATATAATAAAATCAATGCATTGATTACAAACAATGAGCCTATTGTCAAGGCTACTGCCAACAAATAAAAGAGTGTTATGGCAAAAAGAAGTATGAAAATTATCGATACTATTGGGAAGAATGGGTTGGATGTAAATAGTTTCATGCAATAAGAAACTATACCAAAAGCCAATGGAACAAAAAACAACACACTATCTCCCATGAATATATGCATTGCAATTGCAATTGTAAATAATAAGATAATAGCAGAGGCCTCCATTTCCATCAATTTGACACCCTTCCTTGTTTTTGACAATAATATCGATATGTAAAGCAATGACGAAAGAACAAGGAAAATAGCAATATGGAAATATTCATATTCTACATATGCTAAGTTTACCACTTGATATTCAAGACCATTCCATTGGGCAAGCAATTTGGCAAACAAAAAAGCCAATGAAGAAGTGAATAAAACCAAAAAGAGGTTATGCAGGATCATTTTGAATATATTTACAATCCTTACTTTAGATTGTATAATATAAAACAGAGTAAATAAAATAAATATAGCCAGTAAAAAAGAGATAACAATCAAGTAGGTAGTTTCTGGTAATTGAATTAGCCCTACAGCAGGCATGGTGAAGTATACCTTGTTTGCTTTTGACTTAAAGAAAGCGGGATTTGAATAATTTTCGTTTAACAAGAACTCCTTTAACATCGGCTGAACTTGTTCACCATAATGTTGAATGGAACGAGTTGATATGTTGTCAAAATTATCCTTGTCAGTATGGTAGAAATTAAGGTCATCGATAACAGAAAAGTTCATTCCGGGAAGATTATCCTTTACTACTGTAAAATCGGTGTAGTTTGGCAATAAATTATAGACTGCCGATGTAAGTGAATATGCAACAGGAATTCGAGCTTTTTTGTAAAGCTCAATTATATTATTGTTACCCGGAGACGTTTCGAACAAGATGGCAGGTCCTTTTACACCTCGAGCTTCAAAATTTAGTATTAAAGAAACATTTTCAAATATTTGATAATCTTCATTGAAAGCTTTACTTATACCATAAAGTCCATATTCTTCTGAGTCAGTAAAAAGAATCTTAACCCCATTTTTCCATTGGTCTTGGAAGGTTTGGACAACTCTCAGCAATTCCAGTATTACCCCAATTCCGTATCCATCATCCGCAGCACCATATGAGTAGACGGTTTTACCTTTCACGTTATTGGCAAACCTTGAATCCATATGTGCCATGAGCAAAACATATGAATCAGGAGTTTTTCCTTCTGGTTCATACACAGCAAACAGGTTTCCAATATCGATAAAACCCTTATTGGAAAAAGGTAGGGAATCGTAGAAATAATAATCTACACTGTCTCCGAAACTCTTTAACCTTTTATATAAGTAATCCCTTACAACATCCCTTTCAAGAGGATGTTCTATTGAATGAGGCTCGTTGGCAATAATTTTGATATCCTCTTGTACGTTGGATGCAGAAAAATGATCTTTGGTACCATCTGAAGTGTTGGGCAAATGATAAGTGTTCAAAGATAAAATTATGACTGCAATAATTGGAATTACTCCTGCAAAAAGTCTGTAAAAATTAATTTTCAAGATTATAAGTGTTATGAATATTCTTACCCTCAGCTGTATATGCAAACAAAATTTGATTGGAATAGGCTGCTTCAACTTTTGACCGTACCATTTTCATAGTAGAGTTGATCATTTTATTTTGTTCTGTGAATGGCTCCTTGGCCAATATGAATGTTGCTGGCAGCCATCTTTCAGGAAACATTCCTTCAAACTCCCCTCCTTTCTTGAACTTTGATAACTCTTTTTGTACAGCATCCACAAGTTCCTTACCCTTTAACTTTGACTTATCTGCTACAATAATGGCAATGGTATAAGGTGATTGATTATTATATAACATAATTTGCTGTATAATAGAGGAGTTACCCATGATTGCTTCTTCTATGCCTTCAGGTGAAAATTTTTCTCCGTCACTAGATATAAGAAGTGATTTGAACCTACCTAGTACATAAAGGAAACCATCTTTATCCATGTAACCGAGATCACCTGTATGCAACCATCCGTTTCTTATAGTTTCTTTGGTTGCAACCTCGTTTTTCCAGTAGCCCGCCATTACATTCTCTCCTTTGATTACTATTTCCCCTTGTTTGCCAAATGGCATATTATTACCATTTTCATCAAGTATCTTAAGCTCCATGGGTGAAACCAGAATTCCCGAAGATCCAAGTTTATGTTTATGAGGTACATTTGTAGAAATAACCGGAGTTGCTTCTGAGAGCCCGTAACCCTGGAACATGGGAATACCCAATGCATAATAGAATTTTTGCATTTCTATGTCAAGAAGTGCTCCGCCACCAACAAAAAACTCCAATTCACCACCCATTGCAAGTTTTACTTTTGAAAAAAACAAACTGTCTGCCAATTTTACAATTGGGTAAAGCAAAAAAGATAATCCGCCACCTTTGTTCCAACCCTCTCTATTGTATGCATATGCTATTTTCAATGATAACTCGAATAATTTGACAGCAAACGTGCCTTTGGATTTCACATTGTTTTCAATATTCTTCCTGAAGCTTTTTGCTAGTGCTGGTACGGATAATAAAATATTTGGCTTGACTTCTTTTATGTTGATAGGAATGTTTTTGAGTGTGTCCATACCTGTTTTCCCTGCCTGAACGGTGGCAACTACTGATCCGGTTGCAATCATGATATAGAATCCCACCACATGCGCAAAACAATGGTCAAGAGGCAGTATAATCAACATCCTTTTTCCGGGAGGAATGGACATGCAAGATAGGGATTGCTCTACGTTGGCCGTATAATTCCTGTGAGTCAATATTATCCCTTTGGGGTCGGCAGTTGTTCCTGAAGTATAGGTAATGGTAGCATAGTCATCATTATTGATTGACCGCGCAATAGATTTGAACTGGACATAATTTTCTTATAAGAAATTTTTCCCTTTTTCTATCACATCTCCAATAAAAAATTCATCTTCTTGATAATTGTCCAGTTTGTCAAAGCATATAACCCTTTTGAGAAACTCCAGCTTTGGCTTGATTGCCCTGACCTTATGGATTTGCCTGGAAGAAACCATTATTGTGTCAACCTCTGCATGGTTGAATCTAAAAAGCAATTCGCTACTTTCCTCTATCTTTATTGATATGGGTACATTAATCCCTCCAGCATAAAAAATACCTAATTCTCCAAGAATCCAATAATTACGACCTTCAGAGAGGATTGAAACATGATCTCCTTTCGAAAAACCCAATGAACAAAGCCCTGCGCCAATTTGTTCTGCGATAAGCTTTGACTTTGAATAAGAGGTGGGCATGAATTCGTTGTTTGTCTTTTCCAGAAGAAGGGTGTTGTCTGGGTACATTGCAACAGATTCTTCAAACAAATCGATAATTGTCCGTTTTTTCATGATAGTCTAGGTTAATTTGCATAAATATAGAAACAAATGTTTAAAAGTTGCTCTCCATATATAAAAATGTTTTGTGAAAAAGGTGTAAACTGGCACTTTTCACTTACCGAAGAACTTTTGGACAAAGTCCAGCAAGAGGATAAAATGATTTTTTTGCATATTGGTTATATAAGTAATGTTGGAATAAGGGAGTCTTCCTTAGAACTATTCAAAGACGAACGGGTACAGAAAACATTGAATGACAACTTTGTTTCCTTAATAGAAGACAAGGAGGACAAACCTGAATCTTTCTTATTGGCCTTGGATTTAATGTTTATCAACAATGAGTTTTCTTACGGACCAATGAACATGTTCATCATGCCAGACAGAAGGCCTATAGTGGCTTTCTCCGAATGTGATCCGGAAAATTTTTTAACCATTGCACAAACACTACTAAGAGTAAAAGAGGAAAAAAGAGAAAGATTAAATGATCTTGCAGAGACACTTTCTATAAGTGCCCTTAATACAGGGATTATTAAGGATATATCAAATCCTACTCCTATTAGCAAAATATTAATGGAACAGTATGTTGACTCATGGTTTTACCAGATGTTCAATAATGGATTCATATACAAAACCAAGCCATTCACCCCGAATCCCTCTGCTTTGAATACAATATTGGATTATATATCTTCCAGTGGTAACAAGAAATACATGAAAAAGACAGAAGAGATATTGGACCATTTGCAATTTTCGGCTCTTTTTGATGTTGTAGACGGTGGTTTTTTCAGGCAAGCTCAGGATTACTCCTGCAGTTTCCCCTTGTACGAAAAGACCTTGGAAGAAAACAGCCGCTTTTTGATGTTATACTCTGCTGCTTTCAAGCTATTCAATAAAGAGTCATACAGGACTACTGCAAACCTGATTTTCCAATTTATTTCCAATGAGCTTAAAAGCAATCAGGGTGGATATGTCAACTCAACCACAATCCTGGACAAAGTTGAGAATATTGACTATTACTTCTATTCCTTAAACGAAATCAAAATATTATTCCCAACAGACTATAAAGAAATTTCAGATGCACTAGGAATCAATTCAGAAACCGACCTGTTCACAAAAAAAGCATTACAAAGGAAAGATAATACATATAAGATAATTACAAAGCCAAACTTGAAAATGCTCAGGGATCGTCGTTCTGAACACAGAGGTTACTACAAAGACAACAGGATTATAACTTCGTCGAATGCTACTTTGGTTAGTGCATTGGCATTGGCTTCGCAATATTTGAACGATATTGATTTGTATAAGTCTGCTGTGGAAACATTCGAATTTATTGTCTACAACAATGTTGATTCATCAGATGGCAGATTATACAGATACACTTGCAACAATGAAAAATATCTTAAAGGATACCTATCTGATTATTCATATTTTATCCAGGCATCTTTGAACTTGTACAAAGTATTTAAAAACAAAGAGTTCCTTAGTGTAGCTATCAATTACACTGACTTTCTCATGCAAAATTTCTTCAAAAAAGAAAATGGCATGTTTGGAAAATCAGAGATTGGACCTAATCATGAAACCATCCCTTTCAAAAGAGAGTCCAACCTTGATATAGTCAGGCCTTCCGGGAACTCGATTATGGCTGGAAACCTTATTGATTTATTTGAAATTACAAACAACAAAAGATACCTTGACATTGCTCGTAGCCAAATTGAAAACATTACACCAAATTTGGTCGGATCATCTATTTTCCTTTCTAGTTGGGCAAATAAAATTGACAAATATCTAAACTCTCCTGTTATCCCTGAATAACAAGGAACTATCTCCATAACTCAGGAATCTGAATTCATTTTCAAGGGCATAATCATAAATATCTTTCCATCTATCTTTAGTGAAAGCTGCAATCAAAAGAAGCAGAGTGCTTTTTGGTTGGTGGAAATTTGTGATAAGTATATCTACCAGTTTGAATTCATATCCAGGAACTATTATTATTTCTGTTTTTCTCTCCAAATGGTTCCGGTTATTATCTTTCATCCATTTCAGGAGTGCTAACAAAGAGTCATCAACAGAAAAATTACTATTGTATTCATATGGTTCCCATTGGTTTATATTTTCCGGTGACTCACCTTTCATGCATTTAACACCCAACCAGTACAGGCTCTCCAAAGTTCTCACAGATGTAGTGCCAACTGCAACTACTGGATTGGATTCCCTTAATTGCCTCAATAATTTTTCCAACAAACCTAATGTTACACTAAATGGTTCAGAATGCATTTTATGAGAAGATATCTGATCTGCCTTAACTGGTAAAAAAGTTCCTGCACCAACATGTAATACAATATTTTCACTAGTAATTCCATTTTTTGCAAGAGAAGTCAACACATGTTCAGAAAAGTGCAAACCAGCAGTAGGCGCTGCAACTGATCCTTTGAATTGAGCATATACGGTTTGGTACCTTACGGTATCCTGATCTTCTGAATCTCTATTCAAATATGGGGGGATAGGAACTTTCCCACAAGTATCCATAACGGTTGAGAAAGATGAACCAGATTGCCAATGGAATTGTACTACGCATTTATCATCTATACGCTCTACAAGACTCGCTTTTAACTGGTGTCTTTTTGCTTGTTCTATACCATTATCTTCGAAATAAATGAATCCAGATTTCCATTTTTTTACGTTACCAACAACAGCCAACCAACTACACGATGTTGTAGTTTCGAAGGATAAGTTATACTCTTCTGGTAAAAATGGTTCCAAACAAAAAACCTCTATATGTGCACCACTCTCTTTTTTGAATAGCAACCTTGCTGGTACCACTTTTGTGTTATTGAATACCATCATTGAATCTGGTGGCAATAATCGAGCGAGATTTGAAAATTTGTCTTCACTAATGATTCCATCTTCAAAAATGAGAATCTTGGATGAGTCTCTATCTGGTAAAGGATATTTAGCAATTCTATTATCCGGAAGTGTATATGAGTAGTCTTTGATTTTTATCTCTGGTATCACCTTTTTTTTTATTGCAAAAGTAATCAAAATTAAAATATATAAACTTTAATATCTGAGTTTACATATGTAACTCATAAAAAAGTATTGAAAAATACGATAAAGATGGTTTGTTGTAACCAATTCTATACAAATATAACTGAGACGTGAAAACGATTGATAGATATTATATATCAATATTATATAATATTATTAACCAGCGTTATACAATGTTTTATTAAACAATCGATATAAGGCATTTATCGTAAATAAGAGCAAAACAGCAATAAATTAACGATAATAAGCATACAACCCATCTTATATACTTGTATATCTATTATATAAAGAATCATATTAAACTATTGGTGCAAGTTATGCAATCTTCTTTACATATCTGGCTGAATAGGATTTAGAATATTACTGTTTATTTGAACCTACTAACCAAGTTTACATTTGTATCATCAATTAGATTACATATGTAATTATATTTATGATTACATTTGTAAATATTTAAGTTTACAGATATGAAAGCACGTTTACAGCATTTCATGGAGCAAGAGGGTCTTTCTCCAGCAAAATTGGCAGATATCCTGGAGATTCAAAGATCTGGTTTATCTCATATCCTATCTGGTAGGAATAAACCTGGTTTTGATTTTATATACAAACTCATTAAAAGCTACCCTCTTCTTAATGCGGAATGGTTGATAACAGGCAAAGGTAATATGTACAAAGAGCAAAGAGGATTATTTGATTCAAACAGTCCGGAGATAGATACTGGTAAAACACATGGAAAACCACTTTTTGATTCGGTAAATGAAGAAGTTATACAAAATTCCACGAACGTTGAATCAATTGAGAATCCAAATTTCAGGCAAATATCCAATAATTGTCCGGAAAATAAGATTCTCGTCAAGGCTTTGCTATTCTATTCCGATGGGACGTTTGAAGATTACGTTGCGAACAAAGATTGATTATTGCTATTATTACTATATTTGCACCAAATTATCTATGCAATGTATAAATTGTTCAAACCTCTTTTGTTTTCGTTCTCTCCAGAAACAATCCATAATATTATTATAAGCCTATTGAAAATAGCTTCCTATATTCCCTTTTGCGGAAAGGTTATAGGTCTCTTTTTCAATTCCAGATGCAAAGGTTTGGAAAGGGAAGTTTTAGGATTGAAATTCAGGAATCCTGTAGGACTAGCAGCAGGCTTTGACAAAAATGGAGAGGTATTTGATCAATTATACAATTTCGGTTTTGGCTTTGTAGAAGTAGGTTCTTTAACTCCTCAAGAACAAATTGGTAATCCTAAACCTAGATGTTTCCGTATTGTTGAGGACAATGCTATTATCAACAGAATGGGAATCAATAACAAAGGGGTTAAATATGCTGTTTCAAAGCTAAAAAACAGGAAAAAAAACCTGATAGTAGGTGCCAACATCATAAAAAGCACATCAACTCCTAATGAGAATGCACCAATAGATTATGAAAAAAGTTTTGCACAGTTATACGATTTTGTTGATTATTTTGTGATTAATGTGTCTTGCCCCAATGTTAAAGGGGTCACCAATTTACAAGATATCACATCATTATCAACAATAATAGACAGAATAACAACCTTACGTAAATACTTCGATGAGTACAGGCCTGTACTTCTTAAGGTATCTCCAGATTTGACAACAGATCAGCTTGATGAAATAGTTGAACTTATCCTGGTTTCAGGGATTGATGGGATTGTTGCCACAAATACCACCACCACAAGGAACAACTTGAAAACCAGTATTGATAAAGTTGCTTCAATTGGAGAAGGAGGCTTAAGTGGAGCCCCATTATTTCAGAGAAGTTTGGATGTTATTAAACACATAAATAAAAAGACAAAAGGACAACTCCCTGTAATTGCAGCAGGAGGTATCATGACTCCAGGACAGGCAAAAGAGATGTTGGATGCCGGTGCTTCCCTTATTCAGATATATACTGGTTTTATATACAATGGCCCCGGATTTCCAAAAAGAATCATAAAATATTTAAAAAACAAAATATAATGGTAGATGCATGTATTTGCACTATTGGGGATGAAATATTAATTGGTCAAATAATTGATACTAATTCTGCGTTTATTTCCAAAAGACTAAATGAATCAGGAATCAGGGTTACTCAAAAATTATCTGTAGGAGATGATTATTCCCAAATATCAAAGACCCTAAAATCAATTTCACAAGAGTTTAAAGTAGTTGTCATTACTGGTGGTCTTGGACCCACAAAAGATGATATCACAAAAAAAGTGCTTGAGGACTTTTCTGGAAGTTCTGGCTCTGTAATGAATCAACAACAATTTCAAATTATAAAAGATATTTTTTCTTTCAGAGGCGTAGCTATTAGTGAGTTAAATACCAGACAAGCTATGGTGCCGGATAAATGCACAGTAATTCCTAATTTCAAAGGAACAGCTCCAGGTATGTTATTCAAACTAGAGAACGGACATTTACTGTTTTCACTCCCAGGCGTACCTTATGAAATGGAAGCAATGATGGATGATGTGATAGAGCATATTATTGATAATTTCAAGCCTGCAAATATATATCATAGAACTATAGCAACTTACGGAATTCCAGAATCAACATTGTCCGAAAGGATAGAAAAATGGGAAAATTCCCTTCCCAAAGAGATAAAGCTTGCTTACCTACCCAATCCTGCTACAGGCATCAAACTAAGGCTCTCTTCTTACAGTGGTGATAAGAATTTTGTTATTAATACAATAGACAAATATGTAAAAGAACTCAAGGAAATCCTTCCAGAAGATATTATTTACGGAGAGGGTGAGACTTCTCTTGAAAAGGAGGTTGTTTCTATTCTCAAAAAACAATCCCTCACCCTGTCAGTTGCAGAATCCTGTACAGGAGGAAAGATTTCATCAATTTTGGTTTCTATTCCAGGAGTCTCTTCTTTTTTCAAGGGAGGTTTTGTAACTTACAGCAACAGTTCAAAAATCAATCATCTTGGAGTTGACCCCTTGGTTCTTGAAAATTATGGTGCTGTTAGCAAGGAGTGCTCCATAATGATGGCTACTGGTTGTAAGAACAGGTTCAATACAGATGTCGCCTTATCAATAACCGGTATTGCAGGACCTGAAGGTGCTACTCAGGGAAAACCTGTTGGTACAGTTTGGATATCTGTTGCAATTTTCAATAATGTTGAATCACATACAATTCGCTTTTTTGGAGACAGGGAGAGAAATATCATTCGTTTCTCATCTGAAGCACTTAATTTTTTAAGGAAAATGCTGATTAGGCACTTAAAAGCATAAAGCAATGCAGGACAAAAGATATAACAGATATGTTATATCACATAACACCTGTGTTACATATATTTAAATTACTGGATATGAAATCACTAACATTCTTAATTCTAACTACATGCATTATGATTACCAGCTGTACAGAGAAAAACGACAAACAAATGATTATTAAACAGGTTGATGAACTTTTCACCTCTTTGTATCCTCTTGACCAACCAGGTGCTGCTGTACTTATCATGAAAGATGAAGAAATAATTTTTGAAAAAGGATACGGTATTGCAGATATGGAAAAAATGACACCAATAGATGGGAATACATTTTTCAACATAGCTTCTGTTTCAAAACAATTTTCTTCAATAGCGTTATTGATGCTTGCCCAAGATGGTAAACTATCTCTTGATGATACCGTATCTGAATGGTTTCCAGAATTCGAATCAGAGCTTATGCAAAAAATATCATTAAAACATTTGCTATCCCACACATCCGGAATACCCGATGCCAGAGACAGAAGTGACAGGCATTTTGTAACTACTGCCATAGACACAACATCCTACCAATATATTGGGAAATTGGAAAAACTCAATTTTGAACCTGGAAAGGGTTATGAGTATATGAATCCTACTTACCAGCTGATGTATACTATTATTGAAAGGGCATCGGGAGAAAATTTTGATGACTTTATGAGAAACAGAATCTTTAATGTTGCTGGAATGCAAAAGGCTACATATTTTGAAGAAGGAAAAGTAATTCCAAATATGTCCCATGGATACCTTTTGAATGTTGAGTCAGGTGAATATGAAGAATTCGATTATGGAGAAGAATCTTTTTTCGCAACAAAAGCAGATGGAGGACTTTATACATCTGTGAAAGAATTTTGCAAATGGGAACTAGCACTAAGGAACAACACATTGGTTTCGGAGAATTTGAAAATAGAGGCACATACACCAAAAATCAAAATTGATGATATCCCTTACACCTCTTATGGTTATGGCTGGTTTATTGAAGAAAAACCTGGTTTTCCAACAAAAATTTACCACACAGGGGACAATGGCGGTTTCCAAATATATGCCGGAAGATATCCCGAGCAAAACATACTGTATTTGTTTTTCTCCAACAGGAATGACCGGGACAGGGAAGCTACGGCAGAAAAAGTTGATGATATCTTAAAAAAAGAGGGGTGGCTTTAGCCCCCCCTACTTTTTTATTTCTTATGAATAATTGATGGAGATGCTTGTGCCAGAGGCATAACAACAACATCAGATATATTTACGTGTGAAGGGGCCATCACCATGTATCTGATTACTTCGGCAATATCTTCAGCTGTCAATGGCTCGAATCCCTTGTAAACATTGGATGCTTTTTCATTATCCCCTTTGAATCGCACTCGTGAAAATTCTGTTTCAACAGCACCAGGACAAATTTGGGAAACCTTCACATTGTGAATATGCAAATCCATCATCATGGATTTAGACAAAGCATCTACTGCATATTTTGTAGCGCAATAAACATTGCCATTTGGGTACACACTTTTGCCGGCAATGGAACCAACGTTAATTATGTGTCCACTCCCCCGCTTTTTCATTGTTTCAGAAATAATCCTTGAAACATAAAGCAATCCTTTGATATTAGTATCAATCATTCTTTCCCAATCATCTATTACACCAGAATCCAAAGGATTCAATCCTACAGCCAATCCAGCATTATTAATAAGGACATCTATGTTGCTCCAGTCGGGATCCAACTTACAGATCTTGTCAACGACATCGTTGTAATCCCTGATATCAAAGACCAATGGGAGTACCCTGACTCCGTAATCATTTTCAATATCATTTGCCAATGATGTTAGCAAATGTGACCTTCTTCCGGTTACGATCAAATTGAACTTCTCCTTGGCCAAGGAGATTGCAGTAGCCCTGCCTATTCCGGAAGTAGCACCAGTAATCAAAGCTATCTTGGACATTGTCATAATAGTTTTAAGAAATTTCCACCTAATATCATCTTAACTTCATTGTCTGTGTACCCCCTCTTCTTAAGCTCCTTGGTTATTACAGGGAACTTATCTGCTCCCTCCAATCCTTCTGGAGTAACTTCAATGCCATCGTAATCTGAACCTATGCCCACATGTTCTGCCCCCACCAATTTCACTACATGGTCAATATGATCAACCACTTCTGTGAACGAAGGCCTTGGAATATCGAACATGGCTTTTTCTGCCTTCCTGAATTCCTCCCTGTATTTTACAGGATTCCTTTTGAACTTAGCCTCTGCTTGGTCAAAAGCATCGCATAATGGCCAGAACTTAACAGCGTAATCATCATTTAAAAATGCGGGATAGAAGTTGATTTGAACTACCCCACCTTGGGCAGCCAGGTCTTTTATCATCTGGTCTGTAAGGTTACGAGGATGATTTGCTATGGCCCTGCAGCAAGAGTGTGTTGCAGCTACTGGCTTATCTGAATATTTCAAAACATCATAAAAAGATTCATCAGAAATATGGGACACATCTATAAGCATTCCAATCCTGTTCATCTCTTTGACAACATCAATACCAAAGGGGCTCAGTCCATTCCATCTTTTTTCCTTAGGTGCACAAGAATCACATATCTCATTGTTGGCCGCATGTGACAATGTCATGTATCTTATACCCATATCATAAAAAAGCCTCAAAAGGCTTAGGTCTTTTTGAATTGGAGCACCATTTTCCATTCCCAAAAAAACGGAACCTAAACCCATCTCCTTATTTTTCAATGCGTCTTGTGCATTGAGTGCAAAAGCTACTTTGTCGCTGTTTGCTTCTACAGCATCATAAGTTCTTGCAATCAATTGCAGAGCTCTGCGTGTTGCGGCATCCGGATCTAGTTTTCCTGAAGTATAGATTGCGAAAAAGACAGCATCCAAACCACCATCTTTCATCCTGATGAAATCAAAATGCCCTTTCCTTAACCTTTTGCTTAAATCAGCTCCATTCATTAATGCAGAGGGAGTGTCGCAATGGGAGTCCAGGACAAAGGCATCTTGATGTAGGCTTTTAAAACTCATAATTATCTTTTTTTTCTTAAAGATAATAAATTGAGTTTAAAAACAATTAATTAATCTTCTTAAAAGTAGATATTGAACTAATATCCAAAGATTTAATTTCTGGATTACCTTTGTATTTAATATTTGATCCTCCGGATGCTTCTGCAGTAAGTGATCCTGTTACATACACAGAGGCGTTGGATACACCAGACAATTTGACAGAAGCCTCATTTATAGGATTATCCAGGCTTTTAAAGTTTGATGCACCTGACATTTCCAACTTCAATTCCTTACATCCTGAACCATTGAAGCCACAATTCACGGCACCCGAAAAAGAGAGACCTACAAATTGGATGTTTCCGGAAAGCTCTATGTTTGATGCGCCACTTGCCTCCATCAACAACTTTTCTGACGTATGGCCCAAAAATGCCTTGCAAGCTCCCGATAACTCATACTTTGCATCCATAATCTTTCCTTCCAGGGAAATAGAGGATGCACCGGACAGTACAATTCCAGCCTCTTTGCTGTCAATTGACAGACCCTCTACAGAAGTTACTCCGCTTAATTCGGCGAAAAACCTGTCAGGAGTGAAACTTGATGTTGTGTGCAAAGAGACTACTCCGGACATTTCCAACGAATTGAGAGCATTCATCCTAACAGTAGCTATTATAGGCTTTTGGTTATTCCTTAACTTCCTTGGTATGTCCGGTTCCAAACCTAGTACGAGTTTTCCTCTTACTACTTTCACAATAACAAATTGCATCATCTCTTGAGATGCTTCAACTGTTACTCCATGATCATTGCTTTTGATCAATTCAATCTTGAATACCCCACTGGCATCTATTCCATTAAAATCAGAAATGGTGAATTCTTTTTTAATGTTTTGAGTGAATGCAAACGTGGTTGTAAATGCTAGTAAAACAAATAATAATAATTTTCTCATGACTTTTTAGTTTTTTGGTTTTCTTATGTTTTTGATGTATTGGCTTAATCTTTCCATCCCATCAATTTTGGGACAGTAGTAGCTTCTTAGCACTTCTTCCATCTGTTTGTCCGGTATATTTTCCGGAATTTGGTTGGAAAATGGTATAGCTTCATTAACCAATTGATCCAATGTGCTATTTACCACTGCTTTATTGATTGGATCCAACCCTTCTGACATTTCAAGTAAAATCAGGTTCTTTTCAGAAATCAAGGATTCGTAATAAGTCGAATCTAGACTTTTATTTTGAAAAATTCCATGGAAGTTTGTAGATAGTGGAGTCAATATCAATACTATAATTGCAGCTGCATAGAGATATTTCACCCTTTTTTTCCACAATAACCTCGAATTTTGAGATTCTAATTTATCAAAAAAGCGTTCTTTGTGTCCAAAAGGAATCTCAAAACTTTCTAGTTCGCTCCTACTATTGTCTATAATTTTTTTAATTTCTTCCATCACTCATCAATTTTTAACATTACTCAATAACTCCCTAAGTCTTTTTTTCCCTCTCATATATTGGCTTCTCACAGTAACCTCATTGATGTTAAGTATCTTTGAAATTTCCTGATAATCATATCCTTCAAACAAAAAAAGAGTCAAAATAATCCTGTAACCATCTGCCAAACTCTCAATCGCTTTTTTAATTATTGCTGGTGTGATCCCATTGTTATCACCAATATCTTGTAAATGCTCATCTGTCTCATTTAAAGAAGCCATTTTCTCTTCCGGTAATAATGTGAATAATTCCCTGTTCTTTTTCCTGTACCTGTCAATTGAAAGGTTGATGCATACTCTTTTCAACCACCTCTCACATTCTTTGTCAGAATCAAATAAAATTTGCAATTTGAAATATTTCAAAAGAGTATCGTGCATTATCTCTTCTGCATCAAAACTATTCCCTACAATCCTGTAAGAAGTAAAATACAGCTGCTTGCAGAACAGATCATAAATCCTCTCTTGCTCTTTCTTGGAACCATCCATTTTTGATTGAATCCTTTTTATGTTTTTAGTTCTATCCATTAAACGAAATGCAATTTTCTTTGTTGCATTGTAATCAAAAACAATCTTTACAATGCTTTTTTTAATAAATTTGTAAGATTTTCAATTAGCAAGATTATTTTTTTTTACCTAAAGATATAATTTTATGAACAATTCAATTTATGATTTTGAAACTCCTCAAAACGAACCCGTAAAAGAGTACTTGAAAGGAAGTCCAGAGAGAGTAGAGCTTGAGAAAGAGCTTAACAGGCAATCTTCCGAATCGATAGAGATTCCTTTGATAATAGGTGGCAAGGAAGTTTACACAAATGATACTGGAAAAGTAACCATGCCTCATGATCACAACCATGTTTTGGCTATTTACCACAAAGCAGGTGAAAAGGAGATAAAAATGGCAATAGAAGCAGCAATGGAGGCGCACAAACAATGGGCAGATATCCATTGGACAACAAGGGCTTCTATTTTGCTAAAAGCAGCTGACCTTATTACAGAAAAATACAGGGCCATGCTTAATGCTGCCACTATGTTGGGACAAAGCAAGAACATTTACCAGTCCGAAATTGATGCTGTTTGTGAAACAGCTGACTTTATCAGATTCAATGTTACATTTGCATCACAAATTTACAAGACACAGCCAATCTCTTCGTTCAATCAACTCAATAGAATGGAATACAGGGCACTGGAAGGTTTTGTGTTTGCAGTGAGCCCTTTTAATTTCACATCAATAGCATCCAACCTGAATTTATCACCAGTTATGATGGGTAATACAACTATATGGAAACCAGCAACTACTGCTATACTTTCCAATTACTATCTAATGAAGATATTCCTGGAAGCAGGTATTCCGTCAGGAGTTATCAATTTCTTGCCAGGAAGTGGAGCCCTGATTGGTAAACATGTACTTGCATCCAAGGATTTGGCTGGTATCCATTTTACAGGATCCAACAACACCTTCAACAACCTTTGGAAAACAGTTGCCGACAATTTGCATAACTACAAGTCTTATCCAAGGCTTGTGGGTGAAACCGGGGGCAAGGACTTCATTTTCGTTCACCCATCTGCAGATTTCACAGAGGTTGCAACAGCTGCAATGAGCGGCGCTTTTGAATTCCAGGGACAGAAATGCTCTGCAGCTTCCAGAATGTATGTGCCAGAATCTTTGTGGCCATCTGTAAAAGAACAGATGTTATCTATATACAAAAGTATAAAAATGGGTGATGTCAATGAGGTTGGAAATTTTGTGAACGCAGTCATTGACAATGCATCTTATGAAAACATCAAGTCATATATTGATTTCGCAAAAGAATCCCAAGATGCAGAAATTGTATTTGGTGGAAAATGTGATAAAAGCAAAGGGTACTTCATTGAGCCTACATTGATTTTGACAACCAATCCAAAGTTTAAAAGCATGGAAGAGGAGATATTCGGGCCCGTGCTTACTGTCTATGTATACCAAGATCAAAACCTTGAGGAAGCCTTAAACTTATGCGACACTACATCTCCATATGCCCTTACCGGAGCTGTCTTTGGCAAGGACAGAATTGCTGTGTCAGAAATTTGCCGCAGGCTAAGCTATACAGCAGGAAACTTCTATATCAACGACAAACCAACCGGTGCAGTTGTTGGTAAACAACCGTTTGGAGGGGCAAGGGCTTCCGGAACCAATGACAAAGCAGGTGGTGAATTCAATTTGATAAGATGGGTTAGCCCAAGGACCGTCAAAGAGACATTCTTGCCTGCCACAGATATAAGGTATGGTTATATGAAAGAAGATTGATCCTTAATATTCAAATTGGGACTGTTTGGGGAATAACCCAAACAAACCACCAGTATGTATGAACAATATGTTGCCGGCATTATCAAAAGTGCCGGCTTTTATTTCGTTATATAGTCCATACATTGCTTTTCCGGTGTAAACAGGATCCAGCACAATGGCTTCCAAACGAGCAAAATACTCTATGAATTCAAGCTCTTCCGGACGACTGATTGCATATCCGATTCCAGAATACTTATCATTTATATGTATATCATCAGTTGTCAAGTCAATCTCCTTATCCAAATAATCAATTGCTTCTTTATTAATGTTGTTGATGTGATTTTTAAAATAATGGCTATCATCGCAAACAGAAAAGCCAATGATTGTTTTATTTAGGTTGAAATATTTGTTTGCAAGGTACAAACCAGAATAGGTCCCCCCCGACCCTGTTGCAGAGACAATTGTGTCAAATACAATTCCCATCTCTTTTTCTTGATCCAAGATCTCTTCCATTGCATTAAAATAGCCCATGGATCCAATTCCAAAGGATGCCCCTTCCGGAACCACAAAACATTTCTCTCCGTTATTTTGCTTTTCTAATGCTATTTTGTTCATTATCTGGTTTCTGGATTGACGATACTCATCAGGAGTGCAGAATATTATTTCTGCACCAAAAAGCTTGTCCAGGAAAAAATTACCTTCTACTACCGGATCCTCTGTTTTCCTAAGTAAAAGAGTTGTCTTTAGACCTAATTTTGTTGCTACGGCCGTTGTTGCCCTGCAATGATTGGACTGAAGCCCCCCGGTTGTTATAACACTCTTGTAGCCTTGTTCCAACACTTGTTTGAAAACATACTCCAGTTTCCTCACTTTGTTGCCGGATATTTCGATTCCGGTAAAGTCATCCCTTTTTATATATACTTCTGCACCCAACTCTGCAGAAAAACGAGTGGCCTTGCTTATGGGTGTTGGCAAATTGGCCAATTTGACTTTTGAAGCTTTCATATTATCAATTTGTGATGGAAAATTAGAAATACAAAGTTAAATAACTATTTTTGCAATCCATAAAAGAAAATCAAACTAAAAATGAAAAAAATATCAATAATTATATTCTTTTTTGTAATTTTTTCTTCTTTGCCAAAAATATCATCTGGTCAAAGAGCAGATTTGAAAGAATTTAAAGGCGTTTCTCAAAGCCTGAATGCAATGCTGGATCCTTTGGCTTTTGTAACTGGCAAAGTAAAACTGGACTCTGCTTTTGTATATGAAAATGATATAATGCTATATTTTAATAATTTTCTGGCAGAATATCCTTTACGCGAAAAAGAGGTCAAAGATATTTACACTATTGTCAATAAATTCATTCCGGTCAAATATTCTGGAAAACGATTGAGGATCATTTCCAACCGTTCAATCATAGAAGAACTTGTACCATTCAAAGTTGCATCTACAGTTGAAAATGGGTCTTCACAGCCCTTGGTTAAAAACATTTCAAAACTGCACCATCCTTCAAAAGGGCTGGTAAACAAGCATCTGGCAATCTGGCAAAGTCATGGTTACTACTACGAACAAAAACTCATGAGGTGGGAATGGCAAAGAGCAAGAATATTCCAAACAGTAGAAGATTTGTATACACAATCTTATGTTTTGCCTTTTTTGGTGCCAATGTTGGAGAATGCAGGAGCTAATGTGCTGTTGCCTCGTGAAAGGGATTACCAAACAACCGAAATAATATCTGACAATGACCTTCCTGAATCTGGTTATTCAGAGAAACAAGGGGATTTTCAGTGGGAATCTTCTCCACTTAAAGGTTTCTCAAATCCACAACAATATTATTTGACAGGAGAAAATCCTTTTGAAATGGGATCTGCCAAAATTGTGGAAACCATCAAGAAAGGCAAGGAAAGTATTGCACAATGGAATCCTTCGTTTTTGAAAGCATCTGATTATGCTGTTTACGTTTCTTACCACTCTTTCCCTAATAGTAGTGAAAATGTGACATATACAGTTAGGCATGCTGTAGGTACAACAAAATTTAAAGTCAACCAAAAGATAGGTGGAGGAACATGGATATACCTGGGTACTTTTTATTTTGACAATAGTAGCACATTGGATCAAGGGGTTTCTGTTTCTAACCACACGGGGGATAAAAACAATATAGTCTCTGCAGATGGAGTCAAATTTGGGGGAGGCTTGGGCAATATTGCCAGGGCGCCATCCGAAAGAGGTATTGAATCCAATAGGAAGAGTTCTTCAAACGAACCTCTGCAAACATTCCACATAGGATATGAAGTTAGCCCTGAGACAAGTGGATACCCAAGGTTTACCGAAGGTGCAAGGTACTGGCTTCAATGGGCTGGCTTTAACGATTCAATCTACTCCCCCAACCAAAACCAGAATGATTACAACGATGACTATATGTCAAGAGGCAAATGGGTAAATGCATTAAGCGGGGGTTCTGTAAAGAATCCATACGAAAAAGGATTGGGCATTCCTGTAGACCTCGCATTTGCATTCCATACAGATGCCGGGACCACATTAAACGACTCCATAGTTGGAACACTGGGAATTTATACCAGGTTTGCTAATGGTTCCGACCTGTTCCCCAATGACTCTCCCAGGCTGACAAGCAGGTACATGACAGACTTGATCCAAACCCAAATAGTAGAAGACATACGATATTTATACGAGCCCATTTGGCAACGTAGAGGTTTATGGGACAAATCATACTCCGAATCCCGTACACCAGTGGTCCCTACCATGTTATTGGAATTGTTGTCCCATCAAAATCTTGCTGACATGAGGTATGGACTTGATCCTCAGTTCCGTTTTGATGTTAGCAGAGCCATTTACAAAGGAATGCTAAGGTATTTGTCTACAGTGGATGGATCTCCTTATGTTGTGCAGCCCTTACCTGTAAATTCATTTTCAATAACCTCAACTGGTACAGTTGCAAAACTCGAGTGGATGGCAACAGAAGATCCATTGGAGCCTAGTGCAGTTCCGGAAAAATATATAGTTTATACAAGGATAAACGGGACTGGATTTGACAATGGCACCATAACTAATACAACATCATTTTCCAAGGAAATCATTCCGGGGCAAATATACAGCTTCAAGATAACAGCTTTGAATGAAGGTGGTGAAAGTTTCCCTTCCGAAATTCTTTCAGTGTACAACTCTCCTGAATCAAATGGCAAGATCCTTATCATTAATACATTTGACAAAATATCTGCACCTGTTTCATTTGCCTCCAAAGACTCCATGTATGCTGGATTCGAAGACAGTAAAGATAGTGGTGTTCCTTATTTGTTCGACGGTTCATACATAGGAAGCCAATATGAGTTCAGAAGGGTAATCCCATGGATGGACGACGATTCTCCTGGTTTTGGAGCCTCTTATGCAAACTTCGAATCCAAAGTTATTGCTGGAAACAGTTTTGACTACCCGTATGTACACGGGAAAATTTTTGCTGATCTCGGTTATTCCTTTGTGTCAACAAGCAGGAACGGGCTAGAGAGAATAGCTCTTGACAAAGAGCCATACTTCATGGTTGATGTTATTGCCGGAAAACAAGGACAATCAAAAACTGGAAGAGGAACTTCCGGGATAAAATTTGCAATATTTGACTCGACATTGATTTCATACCTACAATCAACTGCAAACTCAGGAGGGAATATACTCTTATCTGGATCCAATATTGCAACTGACTTGTGGGATAGCCACGAAATTGACACTGTTGCACAATTATTTGCATCTAAAACTTTAAAATACAGATGGATGACAAACCAAGCTAGCAAGATTGCCCAGGTGAAACCATCACCCAACCCATTTGGGTTTGATGTATCACTTTCTTTCCACAACAAACCAAACCCAATAGTTTATTCAGTTGAATCTCCCGACGGGATAGAACCCGCAAGTAACGATTCATATACAATTGCCAGATATGCAGACAACAACATATCTTCCGGAGTAGCATACAATGGTCCTTACAAATCTGTTGTTCTTGGATTCCCTGTAGAATCTGCAAAATCGGAATCAGATTTGTACAATCTTATAAACCAAATAATTGAATTCTTCAAAAAATAAAACAATGACCACAGAGAGAGAACAGCAATTTCTGGAACTTCTTAAGAATGAAGTGAAACCTGCCCTAGGATGTACAGAACCGATAGCAGTATCCCTTGCAGTTTCAAAAGCCTCAGAGCAAATCAAGCAACTTGGAGAAAATATCACCAATGTAAAAGTAGAGGTTAGCGCAAATATCCTCAAGAACGGGATGGGTGTAGGTGTTCCGGGAACAGGTATGGTAGGGCTGCATATTGCAGCAGCATTGGGTGTAACATGTGGGAGATCGGAATACAAACTTGAAGTTTTGAAAGACATTGACAACTCATCTCTTGAGTTGGCAAAGAAAATGGTCAAAGAGGGGAATGTAACAATATCATTGTCCCCCTCTTCAAAAAAGTTATATATATCTGCTTTTGCATATTCCAGTAATCATGAAGCAAATGTGATAATAGAGGACAATCATGACAACATCAGCGAAATATACCTTGATGGTAAAAGGATAGTCCAGCAAGAAAAATCTGGCTGTGATAGCCATGACAACCACTCCAATACAAATCTCAAAGGTATACTGGACTATAAGCTCACACTGGATTCTATATATCAATTCTCGTTATCTGTTCCCTTCAAAGAAATTGAGTTTATCCTTGATTCTGCAAAATTGAACAAGGCACTGGCCAACGAAGGCCTGGAAAACAACTACGGTCTCAGGGTTGGCAAAACCATTAACAATGGAAATTACTCAGAAGTCTTTGGCAATGGATTACTATCATACTCAATGGCTCTCACTGCAGCAGCATCTGACGCCCGGATGGCAGGAAGCACTCTTCCGGCAATGAGCAACTCAGGCAGCGGCAACCAAGGCATCACTGTAACCATGCCTGTCATAGCTTTTGCAGAGAAATTAGAATCTTCTCAGGAATCCCTTGCAAGAGCATTGGTTTTAAGTCATTTAGTGGCTATCCATATAAAAGGTTACCTGGGAAAACTCTCTGCATTATGTGGTTGCGTTATTGCCTCAACCGGAGCTGCATGCGGTATCGTATACCTTAAAAACGGAAATTTTGAGCAGATGGGTTGTGCTATCAAAAACATGATTGGCAATATCACCGGCATGGTCTGCGATGGTGCGAAGGTTGGTTGCGCTCTCAAGGTTGCATCTGGTGTCTCATCTGCCGTACAATCGGCTATGCTTGCCATGGATGGGATTTGCATTTCTGAAAACGACGGGATAATTGAAAAAGACATAGAGAAGACAATCATGAACTTAGGTAAAATTGGTTCTGTTGGAATGGAAAAAACAGACCAGATGATTTTGGATATTATGGTTTCCAAATAGAACTCTTGTTCCAGTTATTTTGGAAATACCATCACAATAATACTGCCTATTTGTCATAAACACTGACAATTTCACATTTTGGTACACCTTTTGATTTTTTATTGCATAAACATAAAATATTATCACTATGCAAAAAGGAACAATTGGTGTAACTACCGAAAATATCTTCCCGATCATAAAGAAATTTCTTTACTCAGACCATGAAATTTTTCTAAGGGAACTAGTGTCAAACGCTGTAGACGCAACACAAAAATTAAAAGCTCTGGCTGGTACGGGAGAATTCAAAGGAGAGCTTGGAGAACTTAAAGTTAGTGTCAGTGCCGATTCCAAGAAGGGGACAATAACAATAAGTGATAGTGGGATTGGCATGACAGAAGAAGAGGTTCAAAAATATATTAACCAGATCGCTTTCTCCAGTGCTGGAGAGTTCCTTGACAAATACAAAGACCAATTGAATAATATCATAGGTCATTTTGGACTTGGATTCTACTCTGCCTTTATGGTTTCGAGCAAAGTAGAAATACAAACACTTTCATGGAAAGAGGGAGCCGAACCTGTAAAATGGAGTTGCAAAGGTGACCCTAATTACGAAATATCAAAAGGAAAAAGAAAAGAGAGGGGCACTGATATAATTCTTCATCTGGATGACGAATCCAAGGAATACGCAGAACAAACCAAGGTAAATCATTTATTGGATAAATATTGCAAATTCCTACCAGTTGAGATTGTTTTCGAAGACAAGACAATAAACGATCCTACCCCTTTATGGACAAAAAAACCCTCTGAGCTCAAAGAAGAAGATTACATGGAGTTCTACCGCAAGCTATATCCTGCACAAGAAGATCCATTATTCTATATACATTTGAATGTAGATTATCCATTCACTCTAACAGGGGTTTTGTATTTCCCAAAGATAAAGGACAATGTGGAGATTTCGAGAAATAAAATACAACTATATTGCAATCAAGTATTTGTAACAGATTCTGTGGAAAATATTGTTCCCGATTTTTTGACACTACTTCACGGAGTCATTGATTCTCCTGATATCCCTCTTAATGTATCCAGGAGTTATTTGCAGTCCGATTCCAATGTAAAGAAAATATCCAGTCACATTACAAAAAAGGTAGCTGACAGGTTGGAAGAGTTGTTCAAAAACGAACGAAACAAACTTGAAGAAAAATGGGACAACCTAAAACTATTCATTGAATACGGCATGCTAAGCGACGAGAAGTTTTTTGAAAGGGCAGAGAAGTTTGCTCTCCTCAAGAACACAGACAATAAATACTTTAGTTTTGAAGAGTATAAACAACTTATAGAATCCAACCAAACAGACAAAAACAAAAAACTGGTATACCTCTATGCAAACGATTCCCAAAAACAATACACCTACATAGAGAGTGCAAAATCCAAAGGATATGACGTCCTTCTACTTGATAATCAACTAGACTCACATTTTGTTAACCTCCTTGAATCTAAATTCAATGATTCTTCTTTTGCAAGGGTTGATTCCGATCACATTGACAAACTGATTCTAAAAGAAGAGATAAAGACACCAGATCTTCCATCTCAAGAGTTAAATGATTTGTCAACTGCATTTGAATCCGTCTTGCCGCAAGGACCTCACTACAATGTTACAGTAGAAAATCTTGGAGAGAAAGAGAACGCTGTGTTGATTACCCAGTCGGAGTTCATGAGAAGATACAGGGATATGTCGGCATTGGGAGGTGGAATGAATTTTTATGGTTCATTACCCGAATCATTCAATATTACTGTAAATCATGATCATCCTGTAATACAAAAGATTTTTGAGCAAAAAATATCAACCATGCAAGGAATCCTGGATCAAATCTCCTTGCAGGCAGAATCTGTCAAACAAAAGTTGGATTCAATAAAGGAGAAAATAGGAGACAAAAAAGAAGAGGAGATTGAAACCAGCCTTAAAGATGAAAAAAGCGCTGCTGAAAAAGAGATGGAGAATATAAATCAGGAGCGGAACTCAAAAATGAAAGAGTTTGCCCAAAATAACCAGCTCATCCGTCAAGTATGCGATTTGGCTCTATTGTCTAATGGAATGCTAAAAGGAGAAGAACTGGACAAATTTGTAAAAAGGAGCCTGTCCCTTATCAAATAACCGGTCATTCCTGGTATTATAATACTTAAATGATTTTGAATACCCCTTGCAAGTAGCAAGGGGTATTTGTGATTACAATCTGAGCCTTTTGAAAATTGCACCAGGTATAATCTTCATTACTAGTGCTATAAAAACCCACCGTTTGGTAACATACAGCACATCTTTGTTCCTGTCAATACCAGAAATTATTTGCCTTGCAGCAATCTCTGGGGAAGTCTGCCAAAATGCACCATCACCATTGCCCATTGCGGTATCTACAAAGCCAGCCCTGATATCTGTAACCAGGATTTTACCCCCCAGGTTTGTGGCTTTTTGCCTTAATGCCTCCAGATAACGCATTTGAAAAGATTTGGAAGATGAATAAGAGGGAGATAATGCAAAACCTCTTAACCCAGCGATTGAAGTGATGGCCGATAACTTACCAAAACCTTTGTTTTCAAAATACTTAAAAGCCCAATTGGTCACTGCTGCAAACCCGTTGACATTGGTTTGTATTGTCCTTAACTCCTCCTCTAGGATGAGGTCTGTGTTTCTGGTACCAGTACCCGAACAATGAATGAACAAATCAATCCCTCCCAATTTGCGTTGCAACTCCTCCAGATTAGATGCTACAGTTTCTGTTTGTGAAACATCGAATTGTTGTATGAAAATCTGGTTTGGGAATTCCTTTGATATCTCTTCCAATAAGTGAATCCTCCTTCCGGTAATGCCGACTCTGTAGCCAACTGATGCAAGATGTATTGCAATTGCCCTGCCAATACCAGAAGTGGATCCGGTTATTATTGCTCCCTTTTGTGAATCCTTCATTTTTTTAGACTGTAAGTTTATCCAAAAGTAATGAAAAGAAATATCTATAGGAAATGCATTAGAAGTTAACTACAAACCTGGGATCAGTATCTACCTTGTAAAACTGCAAATCTTGTTCAACAGCCAATTCCGTTTCGCTTTTAATTTCTTTATCATTGTAGTTCTCCTGACCAAGAAGTACAAAAAAAAGATTGGTGAATTCCGTTGTTTTCATGATATTTTATTTTTAATATTGAGACAAAGCTACATGAGTGTTTTGCCAACTTGTGTCAATCGATAAAAAAAAACAAGTATATTTATCCAATAAAATCTAAAACCACCCCATTATGGAAAACGATTCAATTCTGATTAAAACAGAAGATCATATCTGTATAATAACACTCAATAAACCTTCAACCCTTAATGCCTTGGACAATACCTTAATAGAAGGTCTTGACAATATACTGGACAAAGTTGCTTCGGACGAATCCATACTAGTGGTCATTATCACCGGAGCTGGTCGCTCATTTATTGCCGGTGCAGATATTTCTTCAATGTCAAACATGGATGCCAGCGAAGGTGGCAAGTTTGGTTTGAAAGGCGCAAACCTTATGAGAAAAATTGAAAACCTGCCCAAACCTGTAATTGCAGCTGTAAATGGCTATGCCCTGGGAGGCGGTTGTGAACTTGCTCTTTCCTGCGACATACGTGTAGCCTCAGAAAAAGCAAAATTTGGACAACCCGAGGTGACTTTGGGAATTACTCCAGGTTTTTCAGGGTCAGTAAGACTTCCTTCAATAGTAGGAGTTGCAAGGGCAAAAGAATTGATTTTCACCGGCAAGGTGATAGATGCCCAAGAAGCTTTAAATATGAATTTGGTAAACAAGGTGGTATCTTCAGAAAATTTGATGGATGAGGCTATTTCGATTGCTCAAATAATTGCAAAGAATTCGCCTATAGCGCTCAAATACTCAAAAGAATCAATAAATATGAGCAGGGACATGGCAACAGAAGCTGCCATTAAGGTAGAGAACAATTTTTTTGCACTATGCTTCTCTTCCAATGACCAAAAAGAGGGAATGCAAGCTTTCCTGGAGAAAAGAAAACCTGAATTTTTAAAACAAAAAAATCAATAATCATGAAAATTTGCGTAATAGGTACCGGAACCATGGGTAGTGGAATTGCACAAGCTTTTGCACAAGCAGGAATATCGGTTACAATGGTAGGTATTTCCGAAGAAGAACTGGAGTCCGGAATAAAAAAAATTTCCCAGAATCTCTCAAAACTGGTTGAAAAAGGTAAGATTGCAGATTCCGAAATGGATGTAGTCCTATCCAGGATTGAGACCTCCTTGAACTACATTGATTGCTCAGATGCAGACCTTGTAATTGAAGCTGTACTTGAACAGATGTCTCTTAAAAAAGAGATTTTCTCCCAGCTGGACACTTTGTGCAAACCAGAGACCATATTGGCTTCCAATACTTCTTCCCTATCAATTACAGAAATTGCGTCATATACCAGAAGGCAATCCAGGGTAATTGGAATGCATTTTTTCAACCCTGCTCCTGTCATGAAACTGGTAGAAGTAATAAAAGGACAGCTTACTTCTCCTGAAGTCCAAGAGTTTGTATACAACTTGGCATTGAAAATTGACAAGACTCCAATAAATGTAAATGAAGCTCCCGGATTTGTAGTCAACCGCATCTTGGTACCACTTGTCAACGAAGCAGTGGGTATTTATGCAGAAGGTGTTGCCTCTGCACAGGAAATAGACCAAGCAATGAAACTTGGGGCAAACCACCCAATGGGACCACTTGCTCTTGGAGACCTTATTGGTTTGGATGTATGCCTTGCAATAATGGAAGTGCTGCACAAAGAATTTGGCGAAGACAAATACCGCCCACACCCACTGCTAAGGAAGATGGTAAGGTCTGGTCAACTGGGAAGAAAATCTAAACAGGGATTTTACAAATATTAAAACCGACTAATGGCACGTATAGATTATAAAAACCTGATGCAATGGCGCATCAGGAAAGTGCTCATGATATGCAGCAGCTATGATGCATACACATTGGAAGAAGACGGCAGGATTGAGGTCCAAATTTACAAAGAGTATGTAGATTTGAATTTGAGCAACCCTCCTACTTTCAAATGGGTAACATCCTCTGTTGAGGCTATGGACCTTTTGAAAAACGAACAGGACTTTGATCTAATCATAAGTATGTTCAATATAGGAGATGTGGATGTTTTCAATTTTTCCAAGCAGCTAAAAGAACAAAGGCCGGACATTCCTTTTGTGCTTCTCACACATTTTTCCAAAGAATTGCACAAAATGATTGAAAACGAAGACAGGTCGGCCATTGATTATATCTTTAGCTGGCATGGTAATGCCGACCTTATACTAGCCATAATAAAATTGTTCGAAGACAGGATGAACGCACAGGACGATATTGTCAAAGCGGGCGTCCAAGCCATTTTGTTGGTGGAAGATTCCATAAGGTATTACTCTACATATTTACCGGCAATCTACAAACTGGTGCTGCAACAAAGCGCGGAGTTTCTCAAAGAGGCCCTCAACGAACAGCAGCAAAAACTCAGGAAACGTGCAAGGCCAAAAATATTACTTGCAACAAACTATACCGAAGCTGTAGAACTTTACCAGCAATACAAAGAGAATCTGTTGGGTGTCATATCTGACGTGGCATTTGTAATCAATAAAAATGACCCGTCCAGTACAGAAAAGCTGGATGCCGGAATTGACCTATGCAGGCTTATCAAGAAAGATGACCCTCACATGCCGTTTTTACTGCAATCTTCACAAGAGAGCATTGGCATTATTGCCAAGGAATTGGGAGTTGGGTTCCTTGTCAAATACTCAAAAACATTGCTTATAGAGCTAAGTGAATATATTAGTGAAGAATTTGCCTTTGGCGATTTTATATTCAGGGATCTTAAAAGTGGAGAGATAATTGGCAGGGCAAAAGATTTGCAAGATTTGCAACATCTTGTCATGGAAATACCGGAAGATGTCCTGCTTTTCCACGGCTCCCGTAACAGACTATCTAAATGGATGTTTTCGAGGGGATTATTTTCCCTGGCAACAAAGATAAAAGCGGCGCATCAAAGCCATTTTGATACTACTGAGCAGCTAAGGATTTTCATTGTCCAGGCAATAAAGAATTACAGGAACCTTTTAGGTCATGGTGTCGTGGCCAGGTTTGAACCAAAAAGTTACAATAAATACATTTGGTTTGCCAGGCTTGGTGAAGGATCCCTGGGAGGAAAAGCAAGAGGCATTGCATTTGTAAACAACATGTTACAAAAATACAACCTCTTGAACAAATATGAGGGAGTCAAGGTTATCATACCACGGACTGTTGTAATAGCTACTGATTATTTTGATGAATTCATTAAAATCAATGGGTTGCAATATGTCATTAACTCAGAAATTTCTGACGAAGAAATACTGTCGGAATTTGTAAGTTCCAGATTGCCAGAATCATTAGTCAATGAACTAAGGGCATATGTTGCCACCACATCAAAACCACTTGCCATAAGGTCTAGCTCAAAATTGGAAGATTCACATTACCAACCTTTTGCAGGAATCTATTCGACTTATATGATACCCAGTACAAAAAACAAAGACCAAATGTTGCGTTTGTTGGGAAAAGCCATAAAAAGCGTATATGCTTCCATATATTTCTCTTCCAGCAGATCTTACCTAAATGCCACTGCCAATGTACTTAGTGAAGAAAAGATGGCTGTTGTCCTCCAGGATATTATCGGCACAGAAGACAATGGTTTCTTCTTTCCAACCATTTCAGGTGTTGCCAGGTCTGTGAACTATTATCCTATAGGATCTGAAAGATCAGAAGAGGGAATCGTAAACATGGCTTTCGGTTTGGGCAAACTGGTGGTTGAAGGCGGTAAAACCTTACGCTTCTCCCCTTCCCATCCAAAACATATACTTCAGCTCTCTACCCCATCCATGGCACTAAAAGAGACACAAAACATCATGTATGCACTGGACTTGAAACCAGAACAGTTCAAAACATCCATAGATGATTCCATTAACCTCAAAAAGTTTGATATAAACAGTGTAAAACACTTCCGGAACCTTGATCATGTGGCTTCCACATGGGACATGCAGAGTGAAAGGATTGTGGACAGTAACATGGAGTCCGGGAGGAAAATCATCTCTTTCGCCCACATATTACAACATGACACAATGCCTTTGGCAGAGATTTTACAGGATATGTTGCAAATTTGCCATAAAGAGATGCGCAGTCCTGTAGAGATTGAATTTGCTGTCAACATGGATGTTCCTGCTGGAGAGGACAAAATATTCAGTTTACTGCAAATTAGACCTATAACCAATAATAACGATAACAAATCCCTTGATTGGGACAATGTTTCTTTGGACGATGCTTTGATTTATGCACAAAAAGCATTAGGAATGGGACATATAAACAAAGTTGAAGATATCATTTACGTAAAAAGCAGTACATTTGACAATTCAAAAACAAACGAGATAGCATCTGAAATAGAACAAATAAACAACCAGTTGAAAAAAGAGGGGCGAAATTATGTTTTAGTAGGTCCGGGCAGATGGGGATCAAGCGATCCTTGGTTGGGAATACCAATTAAATGGCCCCATATATCAGAAGCCAAAGTAATTGTAGAATGTGGTCTTGAAAATTTCAGAATTGAACCAAGCCAAGGCACCCATTTTTTCCAGAACCTGACAAGTTTCGGAGTAGGTTATTTAACCATAAATCCATTCATGAATGACGGACTCTTCAAAGAATCGGAATTGGATCTGATGGATGCAATACACGATAGTAAGTACTTGAGACATATTAGATTTAGCCAACAACTCTACATTTATGTAGATGGTAAAAAAAACAAAGGCATAATAAAAACAAATAAAGAACAAGATAAAAAATGAGTGATTTAATTAATCATGAATGTGGAATAGCTCTGGTAAGACTCAAAAAACCAATTGATTATTACAGAAGAAAATATGGGACTGCACTATATGGCCTAAAAAGGTTGTATATTTTAATGGAGAAACAGAGGAACCGCGGACAAGAAGGAGCAGGTATTGCTAGTGTGAAGATAGATATGCCCGCCGGTTGCAAATACATGGAGAGATACAGGTCATGTGCCCAAGATCCCATACAAGATGTATTTGGTAATGTTTACACTCAAATAGGAAGTGAACCAACAGAAGAGAAAAGTGAATCCTGGATTAAGGAGAACCTTCCTTTTGTCGGAGAAGTTTACCTTGGACACCTAAGGTATTCAACTTTTGGCAAAAACAACCTGGAACTTGTACATCCTCTAAAAAGAGCCAGTAACTGGAGATCAAAAAACCTGGCTCTAGCAGCCAACTTTAATTTGACAAACGTTGACCAGTTGTTCCAAAGTTTGATAGAAGTAGGCCAGCATCCAAAGAATTATTCCGACACAGTAACTCTATTGGAAAAGGTTGGTTACTGCCTGGAAGACGAAATACAGGACAAATACAGGTATTTCAGGGACAATGGCAACAGCAGGCAAGAGATAACACAACTTATAGAAGAGAGCCTTGAGTTGGACAAAGTACTTGCCAATAGTTCTGTAGATTGGGATGGAGGTTATGCTGTAGCAGGAATCCTTGGTCACGGGGATGCTTTTGTGATGAGGGATCCGTGGGGCATAAGACCTGTTTACTATTATTCAGATGATGAAGTTGTGGTGGCGGCATCTGAAGCATCCGTGATAAGGACAGCATTTGGAATAGACGACAGTAAAATTGAAGAACTCCAACCTGGCTCTGCACTTATAATCAATAAGAACGCAGAAATTAAAATATCGCAGACCAGGAAGCCATATAAAAAAAGCAGCTGTTCTTTTGAACGGATCTATTTTTCCAGGGGAAACGACAGGAATATCTACCAAGAAAGAAAAAAACTAGGAGAGTTCCTTGCTTCACAAATAAATGACGCTGTGGAAAACGATCTTGACAATACGGTATTCTCATTCATTCCAAACACTGCAGAAACAGCCTTTTATGGGATGGTCAAAGGAATCCAGCAGCTTATGGTAAATCAGAAAAAAAAGGATATAAAGTCAAACAAGGCCAACTGGAATGAAAAATGGTTGGAAGAGATAATATTGAAAGAACCACGGGTAGAAAAGATAGTGATAAAAGATGCCAAGCTCAGGACCTTCATAACTTCCGATTCTGAGCGTGACGAAATGGTGGGACACGTGTACGATGTCACTTACGGAGCCATTAACCCGACTGATAACCTTGTAGTCATTGACGATTCCATAGTCAGGGGCACAACACTTAAAAAAAGTATCTTAAGGATATTGGATACTTTGGCACCAAAAAGGATAGTGATTGCCTCTTCTGCACCTCAAATAAGATATCCAGACTGTTACGGTATCGATATGACACGTATGGGTGAGTTTGTCGCTTTCAATGCTGCTATAGAGCTATTAAAAGAAAGAGGATTACAGCAAACCATAGACAATGTATACCAGAAATGCCTTTTGCAAAAGGATTTACCTAAGGAAAAAATAATCAATCACGTAAAAGATATCTACGCCCCATTCAGCGAACAAGAAATATCTGACCAGATTGCCAAGATGGTCAAGGATAGCAATATTAATGCAGAGGTAAAGGTTATTTTCCAGAGTGTGGAAAATCTTCACAATGCGTGTCCCGAACACACAGGAGATTGGTATTTTACGGGTAACTATCCTACGCCGGGAGGGAACAAGGTTGTCAATACATCTTTTATAAACTGGGTCGAGGGTAACAACGAAAGATCATATTAAACATGCCATGCTAAAAGAAATAGGAGTATTTGCACCTGCAACTGTTTCAAATATAGGTTGTGGGTTTGACATCATGGGCTTTGCTTTGGAAGAGCCGGGTGATCATGTAATAATCAAGAGGGTCAATGGATACGGGACAGTTATCTCCAAAATAACGGGTGATGATGGCAGGCTACCATACGATACCTTGTTGAATACTGCAAGCGTTCCTGTTTTGGCCATGAAAAAAGATTTTGGTATTGATATCGGGCTGGAAATTGAAATTCACAAAAAAATGCCTTTTGGAAGCGGCCTTGGGTCAAGTGCAGCTAGCTCAGTGGCAGCAACATATGCATTCAATGAATTAGCCGGGTTATCATTGTCCAAAAAAGAGATGCTTGGTTATGCCCTTAAAGGAGAGATGATTGCCAGCGGAACTATTCATGCTGACAATATTGCTCCGTGCCTTTATGGCGGTTTTACGCTTATCCGTGGATACAATCCAATAGATGTGGTTGATATAGATTACCCAAACGAGCTTTATTGTACAATAATACATCCGGACATAGAAATATCAACCAGGATGGCAAGGGAAATACTCCCCAAAGAGATACAGCTTTCCACTGCAATCAAGCAATGGGGTAATTGTTCCGGACTTGTGGCTGGTCTTCTCAAAAATGATTTTGAACTAATCGGCAGATCTATGGAAGACTTTGTTGCAGAGCCGTTGCGCTCAAAATTGATTCCTCATTTTGACCTTATAAAAAGGTTAGCCCTTTCAAATGGTGCTGTCGGGTGTTCAATTTCGGGTTCAGGACCCTCAATTTTTGCCATTACAAAGGGGCAAACGAATGCCATCAACATTGTACAGTCAATAAAAGAGTCACTTTCAAATAAAGATTTAAAATTTGATTATTACATCTCAAAAATCAACAAAAAAGGCCCCAAAGTATTGTACATAAAATAATACAACAATGAAGTTACAAAGCACATATAATCCAAGAAAAATATATGATTTCAAAGATGCTGTTTTATTAGGGACTCCTTTTGAGGGGGGACTATTTGTACCAGTCACTTTTCCGGTAATGGAGAAAAGTTTTTATAATGATCTTTCATCCTTATCGTTCAAGGAAATATCGTTTTGCATCGCAGATAAGATTATTGGAGACGAGTTTGAAAAGTCCACCTTGCTGTCAATAATTGAAAATGCTTTTGACTTTGATTTGGTTTTGAAACCTCTGTACGACGGATTCAATATCCTTGAATTGTACCATGGACCAACTTTGGCATTCAAAGATTTTGGAGCAAGGTTCATGGCAGGTATTTTAAGCAACCTTTCAAAAGGAAACAAGAAGGAGACAATTGTTTTGGCTGCCACCTCAGGAGACACCGGTAGTGCAGTAGCAAGCAGCCTACACAACAAAGAGGGGATCAAAGTGGTTCTTTTGTATCCTTCGGGAAAAGTTAGTCCAATACAAGAAAAGCAGCTTACAACATTTGGAGGTAATGTTGTTGCTTTGGAAATCAAAGGATCTTTTGACGATTGTCAAAGAATGGTAAAAGAGGCTTTTGCCGATAATACTGTCAGGGTCAAACTAAACCTGACCTCTGCAAACTCAATCAACATTGCCAGACTAATCCCTCAATCCTTTTACTACCATTATGCAAAATCAAGGCTTACAGGAAACAAAAACAAAGTTGTCTTCTCAGTACCAACAGGAAACATGGGCAACCTGACCGGTGGATTGTTTGCTTTAAAAATGGGATTGGAGTTTGATCAAATAATTGCTGCAGTAAATTCGAACAATGTAATAAGCAACTATATAAAAACCGGTATCTTCAAAGCAGAGAAAAGCATCAAAACTTATTCCAATGCAATGGATGTAGGAAATCCCAGCAATTTGGAACGAGTTCTTTCTATGTACAATTTTGACCACAACGAGATCCAAAAGATAATTTTCAGCGAATCATTTACTGATAAACAAACATTGGAATGTATGGAAGAGCTGTATTCCAGATACAATTATGTTGCAGACCCTCACACGGCAGTTGGATTCCTTGCAGCCCTTCATCACAAAACATATCATTTGAAAGATAAGACAGATTATATTATCTTGTCCACAGCCCATCCTTCAAAATTTTCCGACATAATTGAGAAAACAACAATTCCCTCACCAGAAGTTCCTTCAAGATTGAAGTCTTGCATGGACAAAGAGAAAAAATCCATCTTGCTCAATCCAGATTATGAAATGCTCAAAGAGCTCTTACTATCTTTGTAATCAATTATATGAATTGAGGTTTTCCATCCTTTTCTTTTCCAGGAAACCTTCCAGGGTTTCTATGTGTTCCCTCACCTTGCCATTACCGAACTCATAAACCTTTGTAACCAGTCCGTCCAGGAAGTCCCTGTCGTGTGATACCACTATCAAACTACCATCGAAGTTAAGCAGAGCTTCCTTTAAAATCTCCTTGCTTTTCAAATCCAAATGGTTGGTTGGCTCATCAAGGATCAACAAATTGACAGGTTCCAACAAAAGTTTGATCATCGCAAGCCTGGTTTTTTCTCCACCAGAAAGCACCTTTACCTTCTTGTCGGAATCTTCTTTACCAAACATGAAAGCACCAAGCAGGTCCCTGATTTTTGTCCTTACCTCCCCTACTGCAACGGAATCCACTGTCTCAAAAACAGTCATCTCTCCATCCATAAGAGATGCCTGATTTTGAGCAAAGTACCCAATAAGTACATTATGCCCCAAAACAACTTTTCCATCGTGATCTATTTGGTTCATAATGCATTTGACCATGGTAGATTTACCCTCACCATTCCTGCCAATGAAAGCAACTTTGTCTCCCCGGTTCAATGTAAACGAAGCATTGGAAAATACAACCCTTTCATCATAACTTTTTCCTGCGTTTTCTGCAATAACCGGGAAATTACCAGACCTTGGCGCCGGTGGAAACTTAAGCCTCAATGCAGATGTGTCAATCTCATCTACCTCTACAATCTCCAATTTTTCCAGCATCTTGACACGAGACTGGACTTGGAGGGTTTTGGAATATGTGCCTTTGAACCTTTCTATAAACTCCTTGGTTTCTGCTATCATCTTTTGTTGGTCGTTGTAAGCCTTTTGCTGCTGTAAGCGACGGTCTCTCCTTAACTCCAGATAATGCGAGTAATTTACTTTGTAATCATAAATCTTTCCTAATGTAATCTCAATGGTCCTGTTGGTTACCCTATCTACGAAAGATTTGTCATGCGAAATAACTATCACCGCTTTAGCTTGGTTCAATAAAAACTCTTCCAACCACATGATTGAATCCATATCAAGATGATTGGTAGGTTCATCCAATAAAATTAGGTCGGGTTTCTTTAGGAGTATCTTTGCAAGCTCAATACGCATTCGCCAGCCTCCACTGAATTCAGATGTCTGCCTATCCAGGTCGTACCTCAGGAATCCAAGTCCAGTCAACACTTTCTCTATCTCTTCACGATAATTGACACTCTCTATTGTATATAATTTTTCACTCAAAACAGACAACTCTTCAATCAAAGAGTAATATTCCGGTGAATCATAATCTTCCCTTTGCCCCAAAAGAGTATTCAACTCCTCAATTCTGGTCTCCATTGCCTGGATATGTGAAAAAGCCATTGATGTCTCTTCATAAACGCTTTTTCCATCCTCTGTCATCAAATGTTGTGGAAGATATGCTATAACCGAATCTGCTGGAGCTGTGACCCCTCCCTTGTTTGGTGTTTTGACTCCTGCAATAATCTTGAGCAAGGTAGACTTGCCTGCTCCATTCTTGCCCATAAGGGCAATCTTGTCTTTTTCATTTATTGCAAATGAAATATTGTCAAATAATTTTGTTCCTCCAAACTCTACACTTAAACCCTCTACCGAAATCATAAATCAACTTAAAAAATAGCCCGCAAGATATTGCTTTTTTGTCATTCATGCCATTTTTTTTGTAAATTGCGTTATATTTAAGAATATAGTCCCCATATATGTATAAGAAATTACTCAATAGTAATAAATACGGTTTGTCATTGGTTTTTAATATTTTATCCATTTTCATTTTGATATTGGCTGTTGATTCCTGTAACATGGAAAAAAATATCAAAGAGAATATTCAGGACCTGCCACAAGTCATATTAACCAACGGGAAACCTGTGGATCCTTCAATTATCCACTCGCCAGACACAATCCCTGCTGGCGCCCCATTGGTCTCGACTCTGCCAAAGCTGGAGTGGAAAGAGCTGGACAACAGTAAAGTTGTTGCAAAAACACCAGTCACAATCAAAATTAACAACCCTGATACTATTACAATTTCCAAATTACCATTCAACACCGGGCCGATATCTCCTCAATCAATATTGTGCGCATCACCGGAAATTGTACAAGTGAAAAACCCGTTCATCCCAGAGAAAAACCCTTTCAATTTCTCATTTCTAAGTGTTTTGCAAGGATTGAGACACAATCAGATAAGGGCCATGGAGCAAGATGTAAGGGGGAATTTATGGCTGGCAACAGACGACGGGCTCACCAGGTATGATGGAAAGAATTTTTACCATTACTCACTTGAACAAGGGTTGAACAACAACCTAATCCTCTCGGTAATGGAAGATAGCAAACAGAATATTTGGTTTGGCTCTTTCCGTGGAGGAGTTACTCGTTTCAACGGGGTGTACCTGGATATATTCACTTCAGACAACGGTCTGCCAGATGATGTTGTCAACCATATTTCGGAAGACGATAACGGCAATATCTGGTTTGCCACAGGTAATGGGGTGGCAGTATACGATGGAACAACCTTCACAATATACACCAGCAAAGAGGGGCTTGCCGGCAATGACACCCGTTATATCCTGCACGATTCCAAAGGCTACACATGGATAGCAACATATGGGCACGGTCTTTCAAAATTTGACGGTGAAAAGTTTGTGAATTTCGATGAAACATCCGGGCTACCAGAGAAATACCTGACCTCTCTTTTGGAAGACAATACGGGACGTATATGGATAGGCACAACAAACAGGGGTGTTGTTATCTATGATAACGACTCGTTCCTGCACTTTACAGAAGAACAAGGCCTTCATGACAACACTATCCGTTATATTTATCAGGACAACGAACATAATATTTGGTTTGCCTCCTCTGCAAATGGACTCTCCTATTTCGACGGAAAATATTTCAACCATTTTGGTCGAGAAGAAGGTCTGTCATCTGATTACAACAGGATGGTTTTGCAACATCAAGACGGTACCATTTGGATTGGAACACGTGGAGCCGGCCTATGCAAGTTTGGCGGTGGGCAATTCCATCACTTCTCAAATGGTGTCGGGCTAAGCACATCCCGAGTGATGTCCATAAACCAGGACTACAAGAATCGTATATGGTTTGGCACTTTTGGAAGCTATATAACCATAATGTCCCAAGAAGGCACTTCAGAAAACACTAACACATCATTTGCAAACCTGACATATATCCAGGGCATTGAGGGTAGCCGTATATATTCCATCCTAGCGGATTCATCGGGTACTATTTGGCTTGGTAGCGACGGAAGGGGTATCTCAAAACTATCCGGCAACAAATCTTACAACTACACTTATGGCAAGGGACTTGCATTTAATGCTGTGAGGGATTTGGTAAAAGATGACAAAGGCAGGCTATGGATTGCTACATACGGAGGAGGTCTTTCTGTATTTGACGGCCAATCATTTATAAATTTTGACACCAGTTCCGGACTGCCTACGCTAAACTTGCTGACACTCCATCATGATCAAAAAGGGAACATTTGGATTGGGACAGACGGTGGTGGTTTGGTAAAATACTCCCAAGGCATTTTTACATATTTCAACCATGAGAGTGGTTTCCCGGCAGAGATAATTTACAGCATGGCAGAGGATCGTTCCGGTACCATGTGGTTTGGGACGGGTGGTGCCGGACTGGCAATGTACGATGGGGACAAATTCACAATGTTCGACACAAAAACCGGCCTGAACAACAACTATGTCATGTCCCTGGCTTTTGACCAAAAGGATAACCTTTGGCTAGGTACCAGGGAGGGGATCAACATTCTGCATTCCTCACAAATCAATATGCTTGTTGACTCCTTGTTCAACCCTGTGTTCACTGGATATGGTTACGAAGAGGGGTTCACCGGAATAAGTTGCAATATGGGTGCAATCCATCTTGATTCCAACGGATATATGTGGATCGGATCTTCTGACAGGCTGACAAGGGCATCCACCGAACTTTCCGAAAAAAGATCGGCAAAACCTATTTTGCAAATTACTGACTTCAAAATCAACCATTCGACTGTGCCATGGTCATCACTTTACTATTCAAAAGACACATCTTTGGTCTTGGCAAATGGAATAGTGCTTAAAAACTTTGGTTTTTCCGGAATATCGCCTTGGAATGGATTGCCAAAAGACCTTGAGCTATCTCATAAAAACAATTATGTGACTTTCCAATATTCAACAATTTCACACCAACATAACAACAGGATCAAATACCAATACTTTTTGGAAGGTTTGGAAAACCAGTGGAACACACCCACAACCAGGACAGAAATCACTTATGGCAACCTGCCTCCAGGCAAATACACATTCAAAGTAAAAGCCTTGAACAACGATGGTGTTTGGAGCAAAGAAGAGCATTTCCCATTTGAGATTTCACCACCTTGGTACAACACAAAGGGCTTTTTCACTATAGCCATATTATCTTTGATGTTAATGGTATATTTGTATATCCAGCAAAGGGAGAAATCATTGAAAAAAGAGAAACGCATCCTGGAACAGATGGTGGCAGAGAAAACCCACGAACTTCTTGAAAACAACAAAGAACTGGAGCAAAATAATCTTGAGAAAGATAAATTCTTTTCTATTATAGCACATGATTTAAAGGGTCCGTTCAATGGTTTTCTGGGCCTTTCACAAATAATGGCAGAAGATGTTGAATCGCTCTCAAAACATGAAATCAAGGATATTGCAGAAACAATGCGAGATTCTGCTTCCAATCTTTACACATTGTTGGAAAACCTGTTGTTGTGGTCAAGGATGAAGAACTCCACAATAACCTTTGTTCCTGAAAAATCTGATTTGATGGAACTTGTACACGAGAGTATGGTCACCCTGAAAACTGCCGCAGAAAACAAACAAATAGATGTTGTTTATGATATTACAAGCAACATAGTCATCAATACCGACAAGAACATGTTCATGACAATAATGCGGAACTTGCTCTCAAATGCCATCAAATTCACCTCTCCTGGCGGCAGGGTGATTATTTCATGTTATCCAGACAAAGTTGGTTCTGTTGTTGTTAGTGTTACAGACAATGGTATCGGGATGAGCCAGGATGTTATTGACAACCTTTTCTCTATGAACAAGGTTTCCAAAAGAAATGGAACTGCCGGGGAACCTAGCAGTGGATTGGGGCTTATCTTATGTAAGGAATTTGTCGAGTTGCATGGGGGTAAATTATGGGCAGAAAGCGGTTTGGATAAGGGCTCTGCATTTTATTTTTCTCTTCCGACAAAATAATCTTTTGACAAACTTCTTCCAGTTTTGTCACTTTGGGATTACCTCGCTACCGCTCGGTGATCCCTGGTGGGGGGCTAACAAAGCAAAAAAATGTAAGGGGCTGCTTATTGCTCTTTCCCCACTTTGGGATTACCTCGCTACCGCTCGGTGATCCCTGGTGGGGGGCTAACAAAGAAAAAAAATGTAAGGGGCTGCTTATTGCTCTTTCCCCACTTTGGGATTACCTCGCTACCGCTCGGTGATCCCTGGTGGGGGGCTAACAAAGAAAAAAAATGTAAAGGGCTGCTTATTGCTCTTTCCCCACTTTGGGATTACCTCGCTACCGCTCGGTGATCCCTGGTGGGGGGCTAACAAAGAAAAAAAATGTAAGGGGCTTTGCCCTTTTTTATTAGGTCTATCCGCATGCAAATAAATTTGCTGCGGCTGCCCCAATAAAAAAAGCTGTGCGATGCACAGCTTACATTTTTTTGCTTTGTGATTCGGTTGGGATTCGAACCCAAGACCCACAGCTTAGAAGGCTGTTGCTCTATCCAACTGAGCTACCGAACCCCGTACTGTTTTTAACAGGATTGCAAAGATACTATATTTTTTTAGTTACGCATCTTTTTGGCTATAAATTCTATTGTCAGAACCAGTAAAACACCTGAAGATAAAAAAATGACAGCCCAAACAATTTGAGGGTCGTTTCCGGAAAACACCTCATAATTAGATGGCGAAGTTGGGTAATCCAACCCTTCGAACCTCAATGATTGGGTTTTCCATGGCCACACCTTAACCAGAGATCCAGCCATAAAACCAGATAAAATTGCTATTGTAAAACTGTAAAACCGTTTTAGCAACCAGGACAGGAAATGAGAGAAAGATATTATACCAATAGCAGCACCGGCTACAAAAACCAATATCACAACAAAATCAAAATCTTTGATTGCAGTCATCATGAAAGCATACTTTCCCATCAAAAGGAGGATAAAGCTACCTGAGATACCGGGAAGAATCATTGCACATATCGCTACCATTCCGCTAAGGAAAACAAACCACAATGCCTCTGTGGTCTGGGCAGGTGAAACAATTGAAATCCAAACCGCAATTGCAATTCCGGCTATCAAGGAAATAAAGGTGGCCAAATTCCATTTTTCAATGTGTTTCAAAATAAAAAATGATGAGGCAATAATTAGCCCAAAGAAAAAGGACCATAAAGGAATAGGATGGTTTACAAGCAGATACTCCATTAGCCTTGCAAGTGAAAGGATACTTATCATCACACCTCCGAACACAGAAATCAAAAAAGAACCATTAATTTTTTCCCAGAACAACTTGATGTTACCCTTGAGTAGTAACCCAAAGGCAATATGATCTATTGATTTGATTGAACTGATTAATTTTTCGTATATACCGGTCATGAACGCAATGGTTCCACCTGATACTCCTGGGACAACATCGGCAGCACCCATTGCTATTCCCTTAATTATTAATGATAAGTATTTCAACATATATGTTTAATAATGTTTCTTTTTGATTTTGCTCAATTGTCTTTTAATCATTTTGTTGTTTTTCAACTCAGGCACAATTTCATTTAGTTTGTCCATCCAAACTTCATGCGACAAAACAAGTATTCCCAAATATATGTATAGCAGCTCCATATGGTTCAGGTAGTAAAGGGAGACTATAACAAAAACAAGGAACTCGGGATCTTTTGTGGTTTTGTAGCACATTATCAGATTGTCCCTTATCCGCTCATAATCTGTATCGAATTTACCAATGATCTCCCTCAGGTAAATCCGCGATGAATGGAAGTCGCGCCTGGTCATGTAAATATTTGCCAAACTTGTCATTGCATCTGTGTTATCTGGTTCATAAAAGATAATTTCTGCAAACAAGACTTCTGCTTCAGATGTCATCCCTTTTAGCAAGTAAGCTTCTGCCATACCAGAAAGAGCCAACACATTACCTGGCTCAAATTTCAAAAACTCTTTGAACACATCTATTCCTTCATCTACCTGGTTGCTGCTTGTCAACAGCAATGCTTTATTGAACAATACAGATACATTGTCCGGATTGAGAGCCAAAGCATAATCATATGCATCCAATGCCTTGCCAACCTCAAACTGCCTGGCGTATATTGTGCCAACATTGAACCATACATTATCGTTGAAAGGATCCTTGTCAAGGTATCTTTGGTAATACCTCATGCTGAGTTCAAAATTACCTGTCCTTTCATAACAAAAAGCCAGGTCGTTGAGTAACTCCCTGCTTTCCGGCTCTTTGACCTCAACTTTGTTCAATAATAATATGGCATTTTCAAAATCAGATGAATCAATGAAATCTTGAGCAGCTGTCAACAACATGTCCAAATAGGACTCTTCTCCGCTTATGGAAAGAGCTTTGTCCATGTAAGACAATGCAGTTCCGGTATTTCCAGTCTTGATATTGAGTCTTGCCATCAAAAAGAACAAATCGCTATTGGATGGCTCCAATGCTATTTGACTTAACAAGATTTCTGATGCCCGATCTGTTTCCCTGTTAACAATCAAGACATCAGCATACCTGAGTATCAAATCAGACGAATATGGATGTTGTTTATACCCCATTGTGGTCAATACGTAAACCATTTCGTCATCTACTTCATTAACAAAGTGGTTAATTAAGAATTCGAATTGTTCTTCGGTAAACATTTTCTTTTCCAAAACCCCTTCGTTAAACGCCTCTTCACACTCCTCTATAAGGTGAGAGTACTCCTCCTCTTCAAAATTCAAAAAATCGTCCCCTGTCATTAAATAGATCTTATTGCTGATAAATAGTGTATTATGGAATTTAAAAAATCCCTGCTATTACCATTTTGGTTTTCAAGCACCAAGTCATACGGATTTGCATCATAGTTGCACCTTCCTATCTTGAATTCAGCATCTGTTGCTCTGGCAACGTATTCATTAGGAAAAAAATAATATGCCCCGAAATCAATAAATGTATTGAATGTTTCTCCTGTTATATAGTCAAGATCTTGCTTTCTAGGAATATCCCCATATTTAAGTTTTTTGCTCGAAATAACTTTAATCCGGTAATCGAGCATAGCCTCTTGGTAGAAGTTCTTATGATTGTTGAATGCTATTGCCTTGAACTTTATGGACCTGGAATCCAATAAATCTATCAGTTTCTTTATGGTTTGCATAATGTTTTCTTCGTCCAGGTTCAATACAAAACATAAAGATTTGATATCATGGATAGAGTAAAACATGGGAACCCTTTTCCTTTCAATCTTATTGAGTGCTTTTTTTTGTATGTGCTCTTTGAAAAACATAATGCAATTTAAATATTACAGGCACAAATTTAGTAAAAATCATACCAATACCAATACAACAATAATTATAGATAATTTTTATCTTTGCATTGAAGGAGGAACAATTATGGATTTATCACAAGATTCTTTGACGCTGTACGATATATACATATCAAGTATAACACAAAACAAAGATAATTATGCACTTTCATTTGCCAATGAGCAAGAGCTCTCCTACAAAGAGCTGGGTAGATTGACTGACAACCTCTCTGGGATATTGCTGGAAAATGGCATATCAAAAGGTGATAAGGTAGCTATACTGGGAGCTAATTCACCTAACTGGGTCATCACATATTTTGCAGTAGTGACAACTGGTTCTGTTGCTGTCCCTATTTTACCCGACTTCACTGCTTTTGAGATTGTCAATATACTGGAACATTCCGAGACCAAAGCACTTGTAGTATCCTCAAAATTGTCCTATAAAATACCTTCACATATCCATTCCAAGATTCCTGTGATTTTAGATTTGGATACCCTGACTTTAGTCAAAAGCAGTTATAGTGGAGATACTATTGAAATGGAAAAACCCTCTCCGGAAGATATTGCCAGTATAGTATATACATCCGGCACATCAGGTGCTTCCAAGGGAGTTATGCTGACACACGCCAATCTCGTTGCCCAGACAAGAATGTCGTACGATCTCTTTCCTATAAACCATAATGATGTTTTCCTGTCTATACTTCCTTTGTCACATGCATACGAATGCAGCATTGGAATGCTGTTTCCACTTACATTCGGTGCAAAGATCGTCTATTTGAACGGAGCTCCCACCCCTTCCCTGCTTATGCCTGCACTTAAACTGGTAAAGCCTACAATAATATTGAGTGTTCCCCTGGTTGTAGAGAAGATTTACAAATTGAAAATCCGTCCGATGTTCACTAAGAATGTAATCTCCAGGATCCTTTATTCTATAGGAATTGTAAGGAGGGCTCTTCACAGAATCGCAGGTAAGAAGTTGACAGGGACTTTCGGAGGAAAATTAAGGTTTTTTGGTATCGGTGGTTCAAAATTGGATGGTGCAGTTGAGTACTTTTTGAGGGATGCCGGATTCCCATACGCAATTGGCTACGGCCTTACTGAGACATCTCCTTTGCTGGCCGGTGCAACTCCTGGTAAAGTGAAATGGCAATCTACAGGTCCTGCTCTCAATGGATTGAAATTAAAAATAATTGAACCTGACAACCATGGGATTGGTGAAATTGTTGCCAAAGGTCCAAATGTGATGACAGGATATTTCAAAGATCCCGAAAGCACACAAAAAGCATTTACTACAGATGGGTGGTTCAGGACAAAGGATTTGGGTTTCATTGACAAAGATGGATATTTGTTCATAAAAGGAAGGAGGGACAATATGTTGGTGGGGTCAAACGGAGAGAATATTTATCCAGAGGAGGTAGAATCTATCCTGAATGAACACGACCTTGTACTGGAGTCACTTGTACTGGAAAGAAAAGGGAAGCTTGTTGCCAGGGTTCATTTCAATTACGACGAAATCAAAAACACCGAACAGCTAATATCTTATTCACAAAATATTAGTTATAAAGAAAAACTTGACAGAATCAGAAGTGAAGTCAAGGAGTTTGTAAATGACCGCGTAAACAAGAACTCCAGGATCCAGGAAATCATAGAGCAGCCGGCTCCTTTTGAAAAGACGGCCACTCAAAAAATAAAACGATACTTATACAACTGACAGCCCGTTAAGCTGTGATCAATTCCTGAAAACCAAATTATCTTCAAAGTTATCGACTATCACCGGCTTGTCTTTGTTGATACTTCCTTTGAGCAATGCTTTCGCCAGTTCGTTTACGAGTTCCCTTTGCAGAATCCTTTTGACTGGCCTTGCTCCATATGCAGGATCATATCCCTTTTGAGTCAAATACTTGATTGCATACTCTGTAAACTGCAACTCAATTCCCATATCAGCAACTTTTTCCTTTACCCCCTCCATCTGCATTTTCAATATATCCCTGATATTGTCCGTTGTGAGAGGGTGGAACATTATGATTTCATCTATACGGTTTAAAAATTCAGGCCTCACACTGGCTTTCAAGATTTCAAGAACTTCTCCTCTTGTTTTCTCCAGGGTTTCTTCCCTGTTCTTATCTGTGAGCCGGCTCAAGTTTTCTTGAATAATTGCAGATCCTGTATTCGATGTCATTATCAATATCGCATTCTTAAAATCCGCGGTCCTTCCCTTGTTGTCGGTCATTCTGCCATCATCCAATACCTGCAATAATATATTGAATACATCTGGATGGGCTTTCTCAATTTCATCCAGCAAAATCACTGAATAGGGTTTCCTCCTAACTGCCTCGGTCAGCTGTCCTCCTTCGTCATAACCAATATATCCAGGAGGAGCCCCAACAAGCCTTGATACTGAATGTCTTTCCTGGTACTCGCTCATGTCTATCCTGGTTATCATGTTTTCGTCATTGAACAAAAACTCTGCAAGAGCTTTGGCCAATTCAGTCTTACCAACACCCGTTGTACCAAGAAATAAAAATGACCCTATCGGTCTTTTTGCATCTTGCAGGCCTGCCCTGCTCCTTCTTATTGCGTCAGATACAGCTTGTATAGCTTCATCTTGCCCGACAATCCTATTGTGCAGTTCTTCCTCCATACGGAGCAGTTTCTCTTTCTCACTCTCCAACATTCTTTTGACCGGTATTCCTGTCCATTTGGCGACCACCTCTGCAATAGCCTCCGCTTCTACGTACTCATTGATCATGGTAAACTGTGAATCACCTTTTGATTGGTTAAGTTGCTCAATCTCATTTTGGACGGAGACCATCTTAC
>Ga0334883_1000891_pt1 | contig 48554 bp, 42 predicted proteins | sample GraSluR1_MG_6_FD_207230 | JGI IMG/M metagenome (GOLD analysis project Ga0334883, IMG submission 207230) | Sludge microbial communities from methane-producing bioreactor in Wageningen University, Netherlands - Granular Sludge_09_05-R1 | ecosystem: Engineered > Bioreactor > Anaerobic >...
CGATTTCACCCAAGCTCGTCAAGGCCTTTTCTCAACCTTTTTCTCGCTCGTCCGATCCACCGTGGCAAGCCGAACAAGATGGGACTATACCCGCTTCCTCCTCTGCTGTCCAGTGGGTTCGGCGAAAAGCTCGGCAAACCGCAAAATAATCGCAGAAACGGCAATTTTTCTTCATTCTCAACACTCTTGTATAAGAAGGAGCGGAAGAGTAGGATGCGCAAAGGAGTTTCAAGACATGGAACAGGACATGAGCCGGGGAAATCCCACCCGCTTGATTTTCTTCTTTATGCTTCCCATTCTGGGCGGCAATCTCTTTCAACAACTCTATAGTATGGTTGACACCTTTGTCGTAGGCAGGTTTGTCGGTGTCCAAGCGTTGGCAGCCGTTGGGGCTACCGGGGCCATGACCTTCCTCATCATCGGCTTTGTCATTGGGCTGACCGCAGGCTTCTCGGTGATCATCAGCCAAAAATTTGGTGCAAAAGATCCAGAGAGCATGCGCAAAGCCATTGCCATGAGCGTACTGTGTGCCTTCTTTCTCTCTGTCATCGTTTCGGCCCTGGCCACCCTGAGCAGCAAAAGTTTGTTGCGCCTGCTGAATACTCCCCAGGATATCCTCGAAGACGCCAATGCCTATTTGGTCATCATCTATCTCGGCATCACCGCTACCATCTATTACAATTTGCTTGCGGCCATCCTCAGGGCGCTTGGAGACAGCAGTTCTCCCCTGCTCTTCCTGCTTATCGCCTCCGCCCTGAATATCGTAGGTGATTTGGTCTTGGTCATCCAAGTCGGCATGGGAGTCCGTGGAGTAGCTTTGGCTACAGTCTTCAGCCAAACCATATCCGCCCTGCTCTGCCTACTCTATATGTATAAGCGATTCCCCAGCCTCCATCTGAAACGGCAGGATTGGAAGGTGGACTGGCCCATGATCACAAGATTGCTGCGCATCGGCCTGCCCAGTGCCCTCCAGTTCTCAGTCTGTGCAATCGGGGTCATGATTGTGCAAGCAGTGATCAACCAGAGCGGAAGCAATACGGTTGCCGCCTATTCGGTAGGGACCAAGATCGAGCAGTTGGTTACCCAACCGCTGATCACCCTTGGTCTTGCCATGGCAACCTTCAGTGCCCAGAATCTCGGTTCCGGGCAGCTCGATCGAGTACGGCAGGGTATCCGCAGCGCCACGTTTCTCTCCATCTTGCTCAGCATGGCGGCAACCTTGATTGTCTTCCTCTTCGGCGAACAGCTCGCCCGCCTCTTCATCGATGCAGAGGAAACGCTGGTCATCTCGCAGACGGTACAGTACCTTCACATCGTATCCTACTTCTTTATTGCCCTGGGCATGATTTTTGTTTTCCGCAACACCAGCCAAGGGCTGGGTAGCGGACTTATTCCCATGCTCAGTTCCATCATTGAGCTTATCTTCCGCGCCTTGGCTGCAGTCACCTTGCCAGCTTTGCTCGGGTATGTTGGCATTTGCCTTTCCAGCCCCCTCGCCTGGGTTGCTGCAGCACTGCTGTTGGTTTTTGCCTATCGCATCCAAATGAGAAACCTCACCAGGCTGCTGAAGCAGGAGTAATGAGAAGAGCTCTTGGAAGATATGCAGATTTACGGATATCAGAACCAGGAGTTCACCGGCCATCTAATTCCCATCCACATTCGGGAAAGCATCACCGAATTCAGTGCCCTGGGGCTTTCCCAATCGAAGGCAAAACACCTTCGGTTGGGGCTTGAGCCCTTCTTCTCGCTTGTTCCGAGGGCGACCATCCAGCTTCCGGCAAACGGGGATCCCTTGCAACTGCTCTTTGCGGTAATTGTCGCCCTGCATGCGTTGGAAAAACATCTTCTCACCCTCTGCCCCCACCGGGTCCTCCTCTACGGTCAGGTTGACCTGGAAGGCACTATTACACCATCCCCTTCCTTGAGAGACATCCCCCACTTGTGCAGGCAACAAGGAATAGACTTGGTCCTGACAAACCTCTCTGACGCCTCCTTGGTCTCAGAGAAGACACCACAGATCCACATCAGCAAAACAATCGACCAAGCCCTCGCTCATCTCTATAGGTTTGCACTCCAACACCAAGGCCACCTGGCCAGTGCACCCCAAGAGGAAGCAACCTCGTTGCATGAACATGATCCCTTTCGGGGAATCCTCGGTCTTGAACGTGCGAAAGAGGCCCTCATCTATGCAAGTGCAGGCAATCTGCCCTTTCTGCTCTATGGGCCTCCCGGTGCGGGAAAAACACTGCTTCTCAGCCGACTGCAGCTGCTGCTTCCCCCACTTGAAGGAAACGTGCAGCAAGAAGTGTATGCCTTGCACAACAGGACGCTCCAACGGCCTCCTTCACTTTCGATTTCAAGCACCATGCAGATGCAGGATCTGGTCCGTGGCAAGGTACCTTGGATCTGCAAAGCCCATGGGGGAGCTCTGCTCGCCGATGAGCTGGCCACCCTCAAACCGAAGGTCCGCGCATCGCTTGCCACCCTGCTTGACACCCATGCCGTCGGAAGCTATCCGCTCTCATTTTTGCTTGGATGTGCCACCAATGCCTGCACCTGCAGCAACCTTGGTTCTCATGATGTGCCCTGTTTCTGCTCTGAACAGAAGATAGACCGGTTTTGGGCAAATTTGGGACATCCTCTTCTCGATCGCCTTGCCATCTGCACCAGCGTGGAACCGGAAAACCTGTTGGTGAGCAAATTGCAGCACACAAGCTATGACTTTGGCCGAATCGCTGAGGTGAGAAAGATATTGAATCAGCGAACCGATGCACAGCTCATGAAGCTCCTGCCACTGCATACCCGCCTCAGCAGGTACCGGGAAGGCAGCATGAGACGAGCCTTGCTTTGCTGCAAGCTGGCACAGACCATTGCTGACTACCAAGGAAAAACCATGGTGACACAAGAACTTATGGAACAAGCAAATTCACTATACCTTCTCCCCCGTGATCGGCATTATCAGTAACGCATTTTTTGCTGCAAGTAGTTGACACCCTTTCTTGCTCTCTGCTATAGTCCTTTACGTTGCAGGGGCCGCTAGCTCAGTTGGTAGAGCAACGCCCTTTTAAGGCGTGGGTCACAGGTCCGAATCCTGTGCGGCTCAAATTGCCTCTGTTTTACATAGTGCAACCAATGTCTCCTTCGTCTAGTGGTTAGGACATCGGGTTTTCATCCCGACAACAGGGGTTCAATTCCCCTAGGAGATGGATTGTCTAGGAATCTGCGTGATGCAGATTCCTTTTTTTTCGCCCCACCGTGTCCTTCAGCAAGGATTGGTGGTCTGTAAGTTAGGCTCTGAGAAGAAAGGCAAGGCGTACTCTTGACTTCTGGTAGAACTCGGTATAGAAACAAAATAACAGGATGGATACCAATAGCATCTTATCTCCCAATCAGCTACCATCCATCTTGGTGATGTACCCTTCTTCCGGGCTGCAATCTGAAGACCTTGTATCCACACCCGCAATCCTTCAGGTTGCAGCTCCCTCGTTCAATCCTTCATCAATGCATAGTCACCTTCGCTCTCCTCTACGGCAGAGAGGCTGCTTATGTGCGCCCGCGTATCATCGGACAACAAGTGCTCCCCTGCCCAGCTGATAGCCAAAGATCCAAGCGGAGCGGTAATCAGAATGCTCATGACAGCAACGGCAAGAATGATTTTTCCCGGCTGGAGAGGCATTCCTTTCTCCATCATCAGAAACAAAGGTCCCGACCCTATCGCTGCTTGTACGGTTGCCTTGGGAAGATATGAGATGACAATGAACAGTTTCTCCTTGGCATTGAAGCCGGAGCCAAGAGTACACAGATAGGTGCCGACTGAACGCCCGGCGAGTGCGATCAGGATCAAGGCGACACCTTTGAAGCCAGCAAATCGCGCCGAAGCAAAATCCACTTGGGAGCCTACCATGGCAAAAAGGATGATTTGTGCAAAGATCCAGATTTTTCCGTACTTCGCAGAGAGTTCATGGGCCATTGCTTCCCGCTTCTCAAGGATGATGAACCCGATGGCCATCACCGAGAGCAACGCTGCAAAGGGAATATGTCTTGCTTCCAGAAATGTCCCAAGATGGACGAGGAAGATGCTGATACCCAAGATGGCCAACGCTCGTTTTGTTGCACGGGGATTGATCCGCTCAAAAATCCTGATGAGCAAAAGCCCGATGCCAAACCCGAAAGCAATGGCAAAAAGTATGGAGAACGGGATGGAGAGAAGATCGCGTGCAAGGTTTGTGTCATTGCCTGCATACAACCCAAGGACGATGCTGTAGGCAACAATGACTGTGACATCATCCAAACTCGCCCCTGCCAAAACCAAAGTGGGAATTCCCTTTTCCGTTCCTTTCTTCTCCTGGATGAAATGCACCATCATAGGAACCACTACGGCCGGGGAGACTGCTGCCAGAACACAACCAAGCAGCAAGCTCTCCATTCTGCTCAGTCCCAGCAGGCCAGGAGCAAGGGCGACGATGACCAGCGTTTCAAACACGGCAGGAAGAAATGAAAGCAATAATGCTTGCAAACCCACCTTATGCAAACTTTCCCGGGACAGTTCAAACCCTGCACGAAGCAGTATCACAATGAGGGCGATCATCCTCAGGTCGCTTCCGACAGCAATGAGCGAGGGATCAAGAAGATTGAGCAATTGGGGACCCAGCAGGGCTCCCACGGCCAACATGCCCACCAACGGGGGGATGTGCATCCGACTCAAAAAGTAATCGGCAAAAAGACAGAGTACGATAAGTTCGGCAAGACTGAGAGCCATACAACACCTCCCCAGCCAACGGATGGCCGGTTTCTTTCAAGGATTGCAGGAGTTATCAGCAAAGCACGATGACCTTGCGGTTCTCAGTCCAAGAGAGTGAAGGCGAACCCCATCGCCTAAGGGCATTGTAGAAATTCAGCTTTTGCACGTCAAGGCATGGCTAAAAACGGGTATACAAGAAACCCAAACTATGGATAATGGAAAGACAGATGAGGAGGCTTTCATGGGCAATCTTTCCAGAATTCAAAGCATTTGTGATGCGAACGGCATCTCTGGGTTTGAGGATGAGGTGGTTGAAGTCATCAAGAAGGAAGCTGAGGGATTGGGAACCTTTCAAGAGGACTCCCTTCGCAACCTGTACCTGTATCGGGATTCACATGATGAACAGCTTCCCACCGTCCTCTTGGATGCCCACACCGATGAAGTGGGATTCATGGTCAAGACCATCAGGGATAACGGTATGCTTGAGTTCATTCCCATCGGCGGCTGGGTCACCACAAACATCCCAGCCCACAAGGTTCGGGTGCAAACTGCAATCAAAGGTGTGGTAAGCGGCATCATCGGTTCAAAACCCCCACACTATATGAGCGAATCCGAGCGCAAGAGCACTCCTGAGATCAGCAGTCTTTTCATCGATATCGGATGCACCCGTCGTGAAGAAGTACTCTCCTTGGGTGTGGACATTGCCTCCCCTGTCATTCCTGAAGCCCAGTGCAGTTACAACGAACAGAACAACCTGCTCTTCGGGAAAGCTTTTGACTGCCGTTTGGGCTGTTCGACCATCATTGATGTACTGGAGGATCTGAAGGATGAAACCCTCAAGGTGAATCTGGTCGCAGGATTTGCCAGCCAGGAAGAGGTCGGTTGCCGAGGTGCCCAGCTGACCGCCCGCAAAGTCAAACCGGATGTAGCCATCTGCTTCGAAGGCAGTCCAGCCGATGATACATTTCTCCCCCCATACCAGCAGCAAACCAAGGTGGGCAAAGGCCCGATGCTCCGTTTCATCGACTCACGCATGATCACCAACCCACGTTTCCAGAGGTTTGCCCTCGATATGGCCCAACGGTATGGAATTCCTGTACAGAAAGGTGTTCGCGATGGGGGTGCAACCAATGCATCTGCCCTACACCTTGCCGAACAGGGGATCCCGACAATCGTCATCGGAATCCCCGTCCGCTATGCCCATACCCACTGGGGTGTCGCCAGCATGGTTGATGTCGATGCTTCGATTGAGCTGGCGCGCGCCATCCTTACCCATCTGGACAAGGCTGTCATCGAATCTTTCTAGACAGTTCGTTTTGACAAAGCCTTGTCTTGAGTGCAATACTTTGGAAGAAGGGAGGGAGAATGCATGAACGAAGTCCAGCTTTGCCTTGCTGAGATGCGAACCTTTTTTGCCAGCGGAACAACCCTGTCCATCTCTTGGCGGAAAGAGCAACTCAGAAGCTTGAGGAAGCGCATCCGTGAATATGAGAAACCTCTCATGAATGCGCTCTTCGAAGATTTGGGCAAGTCGGACTTCGAAGCCTTTGCCACAGAGATCGGCCTTGTCTATCAAGAAATCGACAACCATCTGAAGCATCTGGACCGATGGGCTGCAAAGAAACGGGTAAAAGCCTCTTTGCTCTCATTTCCTTCCAAGGCATACACCATTGCCCAGCCAAAAGGCGTGGTGCTGATCATGAGTCCTTGGAATTATCCATTCCAACTCAGTATCGCACCTTTGGTCAGTGCTCTGGCCGCAGGAAACTGCATTATCCTCAAGCCATCCCGGTACAGTGAGCACACTTCCAAGGTACTGGAAGAACTCCTCTTCAAAACCTTTCCCAGTCATCATGTGGCCACCTTCCAAGGCGGCAGCGAGATGAATCAGGAACTGCTGGGCCACCGGTTCGACCATATTTTCTTTACCGGAAGCCCAATGGTGGGACGCATCGTCATGCAGGAGGCTGCGAAGACCCTTACTCCCGTCACCTTGGAATTGGGTGGGAAAAGCCCGGTCATCGTGGAAGCTGACAGCGATATTGAGCTTGCAGCAAGAAGAATCATCTGGGGGAAGTGCCTCAATGCAGGACAGACCTGCATCGCACCCGACTACGTTCTGGTAGAACGCAAAGCACAGGCCCCTCTGCTGGAAGCCCTCAAGAAAGCGATCAGCACCATGTTCGGCAACGAAGCGCTGCACCACAGCGACTATCCGCACATCATCAACCAAAAACACTTCTCCCGCCTCATCTCACTCTTTGGCATGGGTACGCTTGCCTTCGGGGGACAAATCGACCCCAAGTCGCTGCGCATAGCCCCGACGATCATCACCGACCCCAAACTCGATTCTCCCCTGATGACAGAAGAGATCTTCGGCCCCATCCTCCCCTTGGTCTGTTACGACTCCTTCGAGCAAGCCCTCGCCTTCATAGCAAGTAGAGAGCATCCTCTGGCTCTCTACCTTTTCAGCAACAACAAGCAGCATCAGGACCAGGTGGTGCACTCGCTTTTGTACGGTGGCGGATGCATCAACGATGTGGTCATGCACCTCTCCAATTCCCATCTTCCTTTTGGGGGAGTAGGTCAGAGCGGTATCGGTTCCTACCACGCCAAAGAGGGATTCTTGACCTTCAGCCACACCAAGAGCATCCTGCACAGCTCTCGCTTTCTGGATATCAAACTGCGATATGCACCGTTCAGGGGCAAACTTGCCCTGATCAGGCGCTTGTTCCCATCATAGGAGGTCTCATGGTGAAGAAATGGATTGTGTGTATCCTGGTATTGCTTTTCAGCATCTCGCTGCTTGCAGCCTTTGACCTAAGTGAAGCTGATGCTCTGTACGACCGAGACGAATTTGTCCAAACGAAAATCGCTTTGGAAGCAGAACGAGTGAAGGCAACCACCAATAAAGAGGAAGCGGAAGTCCTTTGGAGGCTTGCGCGGGTGATGGTCTCGCTCGGTGATGACCTGGACAAAAGTGACAAGGACGGAAAATACCGTCTCTACGAGGAGGGTGAAGCATACGCGCTGCTCTCCTTGGAGAAGGCCCCTTCAGCCATGGCATACCTGTGGAAATCCTCAAATTCTGGAAGGTGGGGACAGACCAAGGGACCTTTGAATGCCCTGGGCAAAGCAAAAGGAATGCTTACAGACCTGACAGAGGTGGTGAACACCTTCAATACCCTTGACTCGAGCGAAACCTGGTATGTACTTTCCAGCCTTTACGACGAGTTGCCAGGTGGCATGATCTCCTTCGGAAACAAGGAGTGGGCGGTCAGCTACATGCGAATGGCTATCGACACCATCCCTACCCACCAACTCTATCCAGGCCACTACAAGAAGTTTGCTGAAGAACTCTATGCCCGCAACTGGAGTGCTTCGAAGCGGGCCAAAGAGCTGAAAAAGATGCAATCAGATTGGGTGAAAGCATCCACTAATCTCGAACGCTATCGCTACTATGAAGGCAAGGATGGAGGAAGTACAAAACCCTTCTACTCCTCAGTCCCCCTCACCGGAATGAGCGATCGGCAAGAGGCGGTGATGGTACTCTCCTACATCTTGGAGAAATACAAGGTCTTCAGGCCCATCAAGGCAAGCGATACCGAGGAGATCAGCGAGATCGAAGCGCTGCGCAGCTCTTGGGTCTAAAGCAGTAGAGAGGGAAGGCAATCGCCTTCCCTCGGTTCATGTTAGTGCTTGAACGGGTTTTCCCCATCGTAAAGTTGGTCTTCCTTCCGGTTGAAGGCAATATCCTCAACACCCAAATAGGTGAAAAGTGAGAACAAGACCTTACCCGCATGGCCATACGCAATAGCGGCATGGTGTGGATAGGCTTTTTTCAGCAATACGTACCGATAGAAACGAGCCATACCCTCGATGCCGATGATTCCGATGCTGCCGAAGCTGTTGGTAGGCACATCCAGCACCTCCCCTTCGGCCACATAGGCTTTCAGCTGGCCGCGGGAGTTCGACTGCAGCCGATACATGGTGATCGGGCCGCTGATCAAATCCCCTTCCAAGGTGCCGCGGGTGATATCCGGCTCTTTCGCATCCGGTTCAAGACCGCGCTTCATGATCAATTGATACCCCATGTGAGGATTGCGAAGAAGGGAACAGGATGTGTTGCCACAGTGGAATCCCATGAACAGATCATCATTGCGGTAGGGCCGCTTGGTTCGGATATGCTGTTCATAGACCGGTGCGGGCACCGTGTTGTTGATATCCAAGAGCGTGACCGGATGATCGGTTACACACAGCCCGAGATACTCACTGAGGGCTCCATAGATGTCCACTTCACAACTCACCGGGATGCCCTTCGAGGTCAGGCGGCTGTTCACATAACAGGGGACGAATTTGAATTCGGTCTGGAAGGCCGGCCAACACTTGTTGGCAAACGCAACATAGGAGCGATCACCCTTGTGCGCTTCAGCCCAATCAAGCAAGGTCAGCTCGTATTGGGCAAGCCTGGGAAGGATCCCCTCATAGGGACTGGAACCGATTTCGCGGGACATCTCCTCAACCAATCGGGGAATCCGCTCGTCGTCAGCGTGTTTGTTGTAGGCAACCAGCAGATCAAGTTCACTGTTCTCCTCAATCTCCACCCCAAGGTCAAAAAGCCCTTGGATTGGTGCGTTGCAGGCCAAAAAATCCTGAGGGCGCGGACCAAAGCTGATGATCTTCAGCTGTTTGAGGGAGAGCACCGCACGCGCAAGCGGTATGAACTCTTCAATCATGGAAGCAACTTCACGATCGCTGCCCACCGGGTACTCAGGAATGTGGGCCTTAAGGGAGCGTAGGCTCAAGTTGTAGGAACAGTTGAGCATGCCGCAAAAAGCATCCCCGCGTCCATCGTACAGATCCCCGTCCCCCTCGGCTGCGGCAAGATACATCACCGGGCCATCGAAGTACTTTGCAAGCAACGTTTCAGCTGTCTCGGGCCCGAAGTTTCCCAGATATACTACCAAGGCATTCACCCCATGACGGGAGAGATCCTGTAAGGCATTGCGCATGTCCTGTTCACTCTCCACCGTGATCGGGCACTCATACAACTCCCCTTGGTATGCTTTTATCACGGCCTTGCGCCGCTTCTCCGACAAGGTGATGGGAAAACAATCCCTGCTCACTGCCACCAGACCCATATGCACGTTTGCCATGTTCTGCATAGCTTTTCCCTCCGTTATGTATTCTGCCCGTAGTAGGCGTGTGCTCCATGTTTGCGCAGATAATGCTTGTCCAGCAAGGTTTGGTCCATGGCTTCATGATCTTGCCTTCCCAAGAGAATGGTATGATAAGCCATCATGGCCACCTCTTCCAGAACTACGGCATACTCAACTGCTTTCCTTGCATTCACACCCCAGCAAAACGGTCCATGACTCTGAACCAACACAGCAGGGACAGCCAATGGATCAAGCCCCTCGAAGCGCTCGACGATGACTTTGCCTGTTTCCCACTCATATTCGCCGTTGATCTCCTCTTCCGCCATTGCACGAGTGCAGGGGATCTCACCATAAAAGTAGTCTGCATGGGTGGTGCCCAAGGCAGGAAGGCCGCGCTTGCTCTGGCTGAAGATGGTTGCCCAGCGGCTATGGGTATGCACGATGGCATTGACCGTAGGGAAATGATTGAAGAGATACCGGTGGGTAGGGGTATCAGAGGAAGGGTTGTAGGAACCTTCCACCCGTTTCCCGCTTTTCAGGTCCACCACGACCATGGAAGCTGGGGTCAATTCAGCATAGGGGACACCAGAAGGCTTGATCACCATCAGCTCGCGGTTCTCATCGACTGCGGAAACATTCCCCCAGGTAAAGGTGATGAGATTATGTTTTTCAAGCAGAAGATTTGCTGCACACACTTCTTCTTTCAGATTTTCCAACATGACAACTCCTCCAAGAATTTGTTCAAAAATCAGTGTGTTCCAAGGCAGGGCAGTTGTCAAGGCCAACCAGATTAGTTGCTTTGCAAGGTTTTCATTCTGGAAAAAAGCTCGTATGATGGGCAGTATGGAGACACGTAAGCGACTTTTCACGATACCTGTGGTAGCCTGGACCCTCAGGGCCCTCATCTTGGGATGTGCGGTCGGGCCTGTCATCGCTCTGCTCACCTTCCTGGTAGAGCGGGCTGGAATGATCAGGACAGCCAATCCCCAAATCTTGTTTGCCATACCCCTCGGTGCTCTGCTCACCGCTTTTCTCTATCAGAAAATCGGCTCTTACCTGAAAGAAGGAAGCTCTCAGGTCATCGATATGATCAACCAAGGGATTCTGGATATAGCCCACCCCACCAGCATCGGGTACAAACAGGACCAAACCATACACCAGCAGAGGATATCAACCAAAATGGCTCCCCTGTTGCTTGTAAACACCTTCATCACCCACTTGGTTGGTGCCTCAGGAGGAAAGGAAGGTGTGGGAGTACAGGTAGGGGCTTCCATCGGCAGTTACTTGGGCCGCTTCGAGGAGAAACTGCTGCATTCACCCAAACCCATCCACCAGAAGGGCATCTGGCTCATCAGCGGAGCGGGAGCTGCCTTCGGGGCCTTGTTCAACGCTCCCATCGCAGGAACCCTGTTCGGCATGCAATTTTCGAACCCCAGGGTCAACCGAACTGACGCACTGCTCCCCTGTTTGGTCGCCTCATTCACTGCCTGCATGGTCAGCCAGGCGATGCACATCCACACGTTGGTCCCTGTCAGTGCAATGTCATTTCCCCTGGACTTGCAAACGATCCTGATGCTCCTGGCCATGTCCATTCTCATGGGTTTGGCAAGCAGGGTATTCTGCCATCTCATTCACCTAACCAAGGTTCTCTTTGCAAAAGTGACTCCCAATCCCTACAAGAAGGCTCTGTTGGCAAGTACACTTCTGCTCATTGCTTCTCTCATCATTCGCTGGATAAGCGGTTCCTTTGCCTACAATGGACTGTCCATCGACTTGATCATCGATGCTGAATATGGGAACACCCATATGCTTGCACCCTTGTACAAGCTCATTCTTACTGCTCTCACCATCGGAAGCGGCTTTGTTGGAGGGGAAGTCATTCCCATCCTGGTCATCGGGGCAACCACCGGATCCCTCTTTGCCCCCTTCCTGCCCATCCCGGTCTCTGCGCTCTCCATGTTCGGTGCCATCGGGATGCTCAGCGGTTCGACAAAACTTCCGCTCGCTTGTTTTGTCTTGGGGCTTGAGCTCTACGGCTTCGGCAATTCCACTGCCCTCTTCCTTGTGTGTTCAGTAGCATATATTTTCAGCGGAAGGCTCAGCATTTACGAACGGCAAATCATTCCCGATGGGCTTGATGCAAGCTGGGATGTCTAGAAATAGGGTTGACAAAGGGGACATGGGTGCATAATATATGAATATACAATCATATATTGATATAAGAGGCTCCCATGGACACTACCAGAACCTATCGGATAGAAAACCTAGATTGTGCAGCGTGTGCTGCAAAGCTCGAAACCGCAATCTCAAAACAACCTGGTGTTGAACAGGTCTCTCTCAATTATCTTGGGAAACAGTTGACCATTGAAACAACACAAGCGGAGAAACCATCATTCTGGAAGAGTTTGGAGGAGACCATCCTCAAAGAGGAACGTGATGTCCGCCTTTTTGAACAGAACAGAGAAGCGATGCACATCTACTCGTTCAGCGGGATTGACTGCCCGGTCTGCGCCCAGAAGGTGGAGGATGCATTAGCGAGAGCTGAGGGGGTGCAATCAGCACAGGTTGATTTTGCAGCCAAACAAGTTCGGATCAGAACAAGTGCAAGGGAGAACCAAGCCTTCTTTGACATGCTCTTTGCAGAAGCGAAAAGGGTTGAGCCATCCTTTCAGCTTATGGATACGGAACAATCCCAGCCCAAGGTGATGCGCCCGAAGATGCATCGACAGCCTCGGTTCTGGCGCATTGCATTCAGCTTGCTCTTCTTTGTAAGTGCAATTGTTCTCGATATGCCCCTTTTTTCGGTGATCAGCTACCTGATTGCCGGCTACGACGTCCTTGCTAAGGCAGGTCGGAACCTGTTGCATCTTCGTCTCTTCGATGAATACTTTCTGATGAGCATCGCCACCCTTGGTGCGTTGGCAATAGGCGAATATGGGGAGGCCGCCGCCGTCATGCTCTTCTATCTTGTGGGAGAGTTCTTCCAAGAGACGGCGGTGACAAAAAGCAGGGATTCTATTGTTGAAGCCTTGCATCTCAAAACTGAGGAAGCCCGCCTCGTCAATGGCGACACCACCAGTGTCGTACACCCCAAACAAGTTCCTCCCGGCAGCACAATCAGGGTTTTGGCTGGAGAGAGAATCCCCCTTGATGGGATCGTGGTCAAGGGAAGCAGCACCTTGGATACCCAAAGTCTCACCGGTGAATCGCTTCCAAGACTCTGTGAGAAGGACGATGAAGTGCTCAGCGGCTCGGTCAATCTGAATGCAAGCCTCGACATCAGGACCACCAAGGTGTTTGAAGAGAGCACTGCAACAAAAATACTTCATCTGGTGGAAGAATCATCTGCCAAGAAAGCGACTACTGAGCGGTTCATCACCACGTTTGCCCGGTATTACACTCCAGTTGTTGTGCTGTTGGCTCTTGCATTGGCACTTATTCCGTCCCTCATTACCGGCGATTGGTCCACATGGACCTACCGTGCCCTGGTCTTTTTGGTGGTAAGCTGCCCCTGTGCTCTGGTCATCAGCGTTCCCATGACCTATTTCAGTGGAATCGGTCGCGCTGCCCGTGAAGGCATCTTGGTCAAGGGAGGAAACTATCTTGAAGCCTTGGCAAAGGCTGATACCCTTGTTTTTGACAAGACCGGTACGCTCACCCGAGGCTCGTTCTCCATTTCTGAGGTGAAAAACGCTGAGGATTCCAACCTCGAGTCCTCTTACCTGCTTGCCCTCGCTGCCTCTTTGGAACGGCAAAGCACCCACCCACTCGCAAGAGCCTTCGATAGAGTGGATGCACCTTTCGAGGCCACCGACGTCAAAGAATTTGCGGGCAAAGGGCTGACGGCACGTGTGAATGGGCTCAGTGTTGCTGCAGGAAATGCTGCATTGATGCACGACCTCAAGCTCCGCATGGAGTTCCAAACCATGGAACAAACCGCAATATTTTTGGCGGTGGAGGGAAAGGTTGAGGCGGTTTTCCTCTTGGAAGATACGCAAAGAAGCGGCGCTCCTTCCCTGATCAAGGGCCTTCGCAGGCTGGGAATCGGGAAGATCCTCATGCTCAGCGGAGATAATCCGATACAGGCACAGCGTGTCAGTGAAGCGCTCGGCTTGGATGCCTATGTCGCAGGATTGCTCCCTCACCAGAAACAGGAGCACCTTCTTGCCCTCTCAGAGGAGCATCCAAACCTTGTATTCATCGGGGATGGCATCAATGATGCCCCAAGTCTTGCTGCAAGTAAGGTAGGAGTCGCCTTTGGGGCGAAAGCCAGTGATGCAGCTATTGAGAGTGCTGATGTCGTAATCCTCAGGGATGATTTGGAGAAGGTAGCCGATCTCTTGTCCATCAGCAAGAAAAGCGCTGCCATCGTACGGCAGAATATTGCGCTTGCACTCTCAGTCAAGGCCATCGCCCTGCTGTTGGGTGCCTTGGGCTTTGCCTCCATGTGGATGGCTGTCATAGCCGATACAGGCCTCACAATCATTGCTGTGTTGAACTCGCTGCGAATCCTGCTCAGCCGTCCCTCTCGTTGATTATCAAGAGCATGTGTGATATCGTTGCACAGATTGTTTGAAGGATTGATACCATGAACGAGAAGATGACACGCAATATTGGCATTATGGCACATATCGATGCAGGCAAGACCACGACCACCGAACGGATACTCTTCTATACCGGGGAGAATCACAGAATCGGTGAGGTCGACAATGGCGAAGCAACCATGGACTTCCTGGAACAGGAGCAGGACAGGGGCATCACCATTGCAAGTGCGGCAACAACGTGTTTCTGGAAAGAGCACCAGATCAACATCATCGACACCCCCGGACACGTGGATTTCACCGCTGAGGTAGAACGTTCTTTGCGTGTCCTTGACGGGGCTGTCATGGTTGTATGTGCCGTCGGCGGGGTGGAACCGCAGACTGAGACAGTCTGGCGTCAGGCTGACACCTATCGCGTTCCCCGCATTGCTTTCATCAACAAGATGGACCGCCTTGGGGCAAATTTTGCTGAAGCGGTCAAAGAGATACAGGTCAAGCTCGGAGCAAATCCGATACCGCTTTTTCTTCCCGTCGGTTCTGAACAGAATTTCAGTGGGATCATCAATGTGTTGACCAAGACCTATTATGTCTACAGCCAGGAGGACCAAGGCAAGACATTCACTGAGGAACCGATTCCTCCCGCCATGGTGGAGGAGACTGAGATGTGGTACGAAAAGATGATTGACAGTGTCTCATCCTTCAGCGATGAGATCACCGAACTCTACTTTTCAGGAGAGCCGATTGGCATCGAGCTTATCAAGAAAACCATCAAGCAGGCGACCATTGAGCGGAAGGCCCTGCCAATTTTTGTCGGTTCCTCTCTCAAAGACATCGGAGTGCAGGCACTGCTGGATGGAGTTGTGGACTACCTGCCCTCTCCTTCCGAAGTCCCTCCCATCAATGGAATCCACCTTAAGACTGAAAAACCGGTTGAAATCCCCTATGCCAAGGATAAGCCTCCTTTGGCCCTCATTTTCAAGATCCAGGTCGACCGTGAATCCGGACCGATGAACTTCATCAGGGTGTACAACGGCACCATCCGAAAGGGCACTGCGCTGATGAACATCACCAAGAAGAAACGTGAACGGGTCAATCGCATCCTTCGTATGCATGCAAACCGAACGGAAGAGCTGAGTGAGCTCGAAGCAGGCGATATCGGGGTGATCATCGGCTTCAAGGAAGGACGAACCGGGGATACCATCGGCAGTGAAGGAGCCCAAATCCTTTTGGAAGAGATGCACTTCCCCATCCCCGTCATCTCTGTGGCCATCGAACCGAATACACTCAGTGACGGGGACAAGCTGCGTGCCGCCCTTGGCATCCTTGCCCAGGAAGACCCCACGTTCACGTATCGCGACGACGAAGAAACCGGCCAGCTGGTGATCAGTGGCATGGGTGAGCTGCATCTGGATGTCCTGGTTACCCGACTTACCAAGGAGATGAAGATCCAGGCACGGGTTGGAAAACCGCAAGTCACCTATCGTGAGTCGGTCACCAAGCGTGCTACCGGTTCGGAGACGTTCTCCAAGGTGCTGGCCGGCAAGGAGAATTCGGCTGGCCTGGGTATCACCATCCGCCCGCTGCCCAGTGGCAGTGGCAACAAGTATGTCTGCAGTGCAAAAGTACGCGGAATGGGCGAAGAGTACTATGAAGCGATCAAGCGGGGAATCACCAATGCTTTCAAGGGCGGAATCCAGTTCGGCTATGAGGTCTGCGATCTTGAGGTGGATGTCACCTCCATTGAGTACAATGAGTTGACGGCATCAACGTTCGCATTCGAAGCGTGTGCGGCCATGTGCTTTGACAAGGTTGCCAGAACTGCAGACCCTGTGATGATGGAGCCGGTGATGAAGCTGACCGTTGTCGTCCCATCCCAATATGTGGGAGAAGCGATCTCTTCGGTTACCAGCAGAAACGGCTTGGTGCACAGTATCGAGAGTCGCCCGGCAAGTGAGCAGATCCATGCCCAGGCACCGCTGGCCCAGTTGTTCGGCTACTCCACCGCCCTGCGATCGGCAACCCAAGGAAGGGGCACCTTTGCCATGGAGTTCGACCATTACGAAGCAAAAATACGCTGATAGTCACGAAAGTGGTCAATTGCCCGGACCCATGCCTTGCGGAAAACCACAATTCGTGGCTAAAATGTATTGTAACAAGTGAAAATATTAGACTGAAGGAGGAAGTGAAGGTTCACAACAAATATCAGTCTAAGTAATTGCATTTACGACAGAGGAGTACAACATGGCGAGAACTTACAATTTGCAGGACATTTTCGCGAGGAATCTTAAGGAGCGCAGACGCAAGCTTTCCCTGACCCAGGCACAGCTCGCTGAAAAGATTGGCGTTTCCACTTCGTTTGTAACAGAAATCGAAACGTCAAGGAAGGCACCGTCCTTTGCAACTATCGAGAAGATCAGTGCTGCACTTGATGTGCCCTGCTGGACATTCTTCTGCGAAGACGGCGACAAGCTCCCCAACGATGTGACCGTAATGGATCAGTTTGCCTACAAATTGAAACAGGACATCAGCCATATCATTGATGTGAATGTCAGCATGACCCGCTAGGAAAAGCAGTTCAATTTTTCTCCAGGTTTTTCAGGCAGACGCCATGATTGTGGTGTCTGCCTTTTTCTGCAACCAAAGAATTCTTTTGACATATGAGATTATGGGGCGTACCATTGTTTCATGCGTTCTGGATCACCCCAGCATCTCAAGGTGATCGAAGGAGGAATTATGAGCGTTGTAAGCACAGACTTGAGGAATGTCGCCGTCATCGGCCACAACGAAACCGGGAAAACCACACTGGTTGAACAGATGTTGTTTTACGCAAATGTGATTTCCCGGGCAGAAACAGTAGCAAGCGGAAAGACCACCAGTGACTTTACTGAAGAGGAAATCAACCACAAGATTTCCATCCACGCCTCCCTCGCTTCCCTGAATTGGGAAGGCAAGACACTCAATTTCATCGACACTCCGGGAACCGCAGGGTTCATCGGTGAGACCATCTGCGGATTCCGCTCCTGCGAGACAGCCCTCATGGTCGTGGACGGACGCGATGGAGCACAGATCGAAACGATCAAGCTCTGGCGCTACCTTGACGAACGAAACAAGCCGCGAGCAGTGTTCATCAACAAGATGGACCGTGACCGCGCTGACTATACCCATGTTCTGGAAAACCTGAAAGAGACATTCAAGACTGCCTTTGTACCTGTTGTTGTTCCCATCGGAAGCGGCAAGGAGTTCAAGGGAGTCGTCAACCTGATTGAGAACAAAGCATATTTCTTCGATAAGAATGGCAAGGAGACCGTTGGGGATATCCCTGCCGATCTTGCTGACTTTGTGGAACAGTACCGCAATGATCTTATTGAGAACGCTGCAGAAGGTGCTGATGACCTCATCGAGAAGTATTTCGAAGCCGGCACCCTGGATAGCGATGAAATTCGCAGGGGTCTGCGAGAGGGTATGAATGATAACCGTGTTGTACCGGTTTTTTGCGGAGCGGGTGAGCAAGGTTCGGGTATAGTCAGCCTGTTGAACTTCATTCGCAACAACTTCCCCAAACCGATCGGAAAGATCGACTGGGCTCTTGCAGAGGATGGTTCAACCGTTGAATTCCCCATCACTGCTGAAGGAAGTGCGGCTGCTGTGATATTCAAGACCACCATTGACCAGTTCAGCGGCAAGTTGAGCTTTTTGAAAGTCTTGCGCGGTACCGTCAAAGGTGATACTGAGCTGTACAATCCGGATCTCAGCCGCAAGGAGCGCCCGGGAAAGGTTTACCGCCTGGTAGGAAAGAAACTCATTGAAACCGATGCATTGGCAGCTGGAGATATCGGTGTGATTGCCAAGAGCAACATTGCAACCACCAACGCAACCTTGGTCGAAGGAACAGACCAGAAGCTTCGCTTCAAGCCCCTTGCCTTCCCACAGCCTACATATAGTTTGGCCATCAGCTCCGATGACAAGAAGAGCGAAGTCAAGATGAACGAAGCGTTGCACAAGGTTACCGAAGAGGACCTTACCTTCAGGATCAAGTTCAACGAAGAAACCAAGGAAAACGTAGTAGCCGGTATGGGTGAATTGCATCTGAATATGATCTTGGACAAAATCAAGGATAAGCAGAAAATCAACATTCAGACCAAGTTGCCCCGTGTAGCCTACCGTGAGACGATCAGCCGCAAGAGTGGTATCGCCGAGTATTCGCACAAGAAGCAGAGCGGTGGACATGGTCAGTACGCCCGAGTTCTCATCGAAATCGAGCCAATTGAACGTGGCGCCTATTACTCATTCACCAATGCCATCAAGGGCGGATCGGTAAGCAAGGGCTACATCCCTGGCATCGAGAAAGGCCTGCATGAGCAGATGGAAGAAGGCTTCCTCGCCGGCTATCCCATGATGGATATCGGGGTGACGCTCATCGATGGAAAGGAGCATCCGGTTGACTCGAGTGAAATGGCTTTCAAGCTTGCGGCCAAGGGAGCAATGCGAATGGCCTTGGAAAAAGCGGGGACTGTGCTACTTGAACCAATCATGAAACTCAGTGTATATATAGATAACAGCTATTTGGGTGACATCCTTTCCGACCTTTCGGGGAAACGGGGACGGGTGCTCGGCCAGGAAGATATGGGGCACTTGCAGTTGGTGAAAGCCCAGGTACCCCAGGCGGAACTGCTCAACTATGCCATCGACCTTAAGTCGATGACCAGTGGAACAGGAAGCTTTGAGATGGAGTTCGACCACTATGAGCCACTGAGCGGCAAACTTGCCGACGAAGTGATCAAAGCCTACAAGGAATCCTTGAAGGAAGAACAGGAATAGGATTGGTGGTGGACAATCAGAACAAATGTGTGCGTTTCTGATTGCTTGAGAGTGAATTTGTGGAATTTTGGAAGGGAGCTTGCGGCGGCAGGCTCCCTTCCCTCTTTTCACTGCTTCTCGAACCAAACCTCATTGATGGGATGATTCTTCTCCAAACCCTTCTTCTCGAATTTGGTTGTATCCCGCCAAGTCACTGCAGGACAGAAGCCTTGGTAGGGATTCTCCAAGCCCAGGGTGGATCCAAGCACATCCAGCATCTGGTAGGCGTACTCCTCCCAGTCGGTCACACAGTAGATATACCCACCTTTGGAGAGTTTTGAGGCAAGCAAGGAGGTGAAAGGCTTCTGGATCAGGCGCCGTTTCTGTTGGCGTTTTTTCGGCCAGGGATCAGGAAAAAAGATGTGGAAACCGGCAACCGATCCATCTTCCACCATATCGGTGAGCACCTGCACTGCATCAAATCGCATCAATCTGACATTGTCCAACTGCTGTGAACCAACCTTGTCCAGAAGCTTGGCAAAACCGGAAAGGAAAACCTCCAGACAGAGATAGTTGTACTGGTTTCGCTCTTTTGCGATTCGCTCGGTTGCTGTTCCCATCCCAAAACCGATTTCGATAACCACCGGTTTATCATTGCCAAACACCTGCTTCCAATCCAAAACACGCTTCCCGTACGCAAGACCGTACGTGGCATAGTACTTTCTCACCGCCTCAACCTGGTAGGTCCTGAGGTAAGAGGAACGCAGAACGTAGCTTTTCACCTCGCGTTCAGTCCCCTCTTCCCTACTCTCCACCCACTTGAGTTCGGGAATATCCTGATAAATTGTCTCTTGGTTCTCTTGCATCCAAACTCCTACAGCAATCTTTGCAGTTTTTCCATCAGAAAGAGAGCCTTGTCCTTGAGGGAAACCGCATCAGTTTTCATATACATGACATTCATCCGTCTCATATCAAGCCAGATGCTCTTATTACTGAGGGCGATGAGATTCATCACCTTGTTCACATTCAGGTTCGCAACTTTGCCGAACTCAATGGATACTACCTGCTTGCGATCGGTCAGATGAATGATCGAAAGCTTTCGGCAGATGATTTTGATCTCAGCGATGTACAGAAGGTTGGCCACTTCCTCGGGCAGGGGACCGAACCGGTCAGCCAGTTCGCTGGAAAGACCTTGCAATTGTTCTTCATTGGCGATCGAAGATATCTTTCGGTAGACATCGAACTTCACCGATGGGGCCTTGATGTAGGTGTCGGGAATGAAGCCGGTGTAGTCGAGTTCGAGGAACACTTCCTTCTCCTCTTCCTTCAGCCCGGAGCGCTGCAGATCCCTGATGGCCTCATCAAGAATGCGGATATACATATCCAGTCCCACCGAGGCAAGCTGGCCGCTCTGTTCACGCCCAAGCAGGTTTCCCGTTCCCCGGATTTCCATGTCCTTCATTGCCACCTTGAAGCCTGAACCCAGTTCTGTGTGTTCGCTGATGATCTTCAGGCGCTTGACCGCAATCTCGCTGAGGGCACTGCCCTGGGGGTAGAAGAGATAGGCATGAGCCTGTTGGTCGTTGCGTCCTACCCTTCCCCTCAATTGGTAGAGCTGACTGAGCCCATACAAGTCTGCTCGGTCTATGATGATGGTGTTGACATTGGGGATGTCGATGCCGTTCTCAATGATGGTAGTGGATACCAGCACCTGGATTCCCTCATGGATGAACCTGCGCATCGTGTCTTCCAGCTTTGCGCTGTCCATCTGGCCGTGGGCACTTTCAATGATGACATCACCAAGCAGCTTGGAGAGTTGGAAGACCACCTCATCCAGGCTCTCGATGCGGTTGTGCAGAAAGAATACCTGCCCACCCCTGCTCACCTCGTCCCGGATGGCTTTCACGATGGTCTGTTCGTCGTACTCCCCGATATGCGTCTCGATCGGGCGCCGGGCAATGGGTGGGGTCGCAAGCAGCGACATATCCCTGATCTTGAGCAGCGACATATAGAGCGTTCGGGGTATGGGGGTTGCACTGAGTGAGAGCGAGTCGATGCTCGTTCTCAGTGTCTTTATCCGCTCCTTGTCCTTCACCCCGAAGCGTTGTTCCTCGTCAACGACCAACAGGCCGAGGTCACGATAGAGAATATCCTTTTGCAGGATGCGATGGGTTCCGAAGAGCACATCAACCTTCCCTTCCGCCAAGGCGAGGAGTGTTTGCTTCTGCTCTTTCTTGGGAACTATCCTTGAAAGCTGTGCACAGCGCACGGGAAAGGTTCCCAGCCGCTTGAGAAAATTCTGGTAGTGCTGCTCGGCAAGGATGGTGGTCGGAGCCAGAAAAGCAACCTGCTTGCCTCCCATCACCGCCTTGAAGGCTGCACGAAAAGCAATCTCCGTTTTCCCATAGCCGACATCCCCGCAAACGAGGCGGTCCATGACTTTGGGCATCTCCATATCGGCCTTGATATCCTCGATACAAGAGAGTTGGTCTGCAGTCTCATCAAAGGGAAAGGAGGCCTCGAACTGCAACTGCCAGTCAGTATCCTTGGGGAATGCGAAGCCCACACTGTTCTGACGCTTTGCGTAGAGCTCAATGAGATGCTTTGCCAGATCCTCTGCATTCTTGCGGGCCCTCGCTTTCTTGTTCTCCCAGCCTTGGCCCCCAAGCTTGTCCTTCTTCGGTGAGCCGTTGTCGCTGCCGATGTAGCGTTGCACGAGGTTGGCTTGCTCGATGGGAACATAGAGCATCTCGTTGTCAGCGAAAGCAATCTTGATGAAATCGCGTTCCCGGTCAAAACTGGATACTCGGTCGATCTTGACAAACTGCCCAACCCCGTAGTTCACATGCACTACATAATCACCTTCATTGAGATCGACAAAGGAGTCCAGAGGAGATGACTGGGTGTGTTGCAGTGTCTTGACCACCTGCCTCCTGCGCCCGAAGATCTCGTGCTCACAGATGGCGATGACTTTCAGTGAGGGGATGGAAAAACCCCCGCTGAGCTCACGGTTCTCCCAAGAGAGAAAGGGGAAAGCACTGAGCATCTGCATGAGGCGCTGGCGCTGGACTTGGTTCTCCGTGAAAACCGTGACTTTCCACCCCTGTTTTTCCAGGCTTTTCAGCTCTTCCTTGAGCAACGTGAAGTTTCCAAAATAGGACCTCGGTCCTTCGATATCAAACTGGTAGGCCTCTTTTTTCTGCCCTGCAATGTCCAATACCACGATCGAATGCACAGCTTCCTTTTGGAACGCAGGAAAGTTGAAAAGCAGCTCATCAGGCTTGGGAGCCTGTCGGTCGGAGAGAAAGGCTTGGCGATACAGAGCCTTCGCCTCAAGCTCAAGGCTGTGGTAGCTGGTTGCCAAGCGCTGGTCACCGACAAAGCAGAAGAAGTCATGAGCTCCAAAATATGAGCGGATTGAGCCGGTTGACAAACCGGTTTCTGCATCAAACAAAGAGATGCTGAACCTGGGGAGTGATGCAATGGTTTCTTGGGTGATGGGGTTGTAGGTACTGATTTTCCCCACTGTGTCCCAGTCGGCATAGATGCGGTATGGGTTCTCGCTCTCGAACGGGAAGACGTCCAAAACTTCCCCGCGAAGGCTGAACTCCCCCATGGTAGTGGTAGTGACCGTATGCACATACCCTGCGTTGGTCAGAAGCTGGGCGATGTTGGTGCTATCGAAGGCAGAGCCTTTCTTGATCTGCAGGCTGGACTGCTCCAGCGCCTTGGGAAGGACAACCGGGGCGACAAAGGGTCTGAGGTGGGTGATGATAAGCCCACTTTTCATCTCCTGGATGGATGAGAGCCTGGAAAGTTGCTCATACTCCACATTGTCCGCCTGGAAGGGCGAATAGAGTTTTCTCCCGTTGCCCGGAAGATAGAGGGTACGCATCTCCTGACCCCCAAGTGGGGTTTGCATCACAAGCGATGGTGATGGATCCACCCCGCTGTCCTTCAACAGTTGCAGTGCGCTGTCCTCCGTCGGGCAGATGACCCAAACACGCCCTTTCACCTTTCGGGCAACCAGGCGCAAGAACTCCGACAAAGGATAGCCCTCGAGACCCTGTGTGGTTACCGAGCGCTCTTCGGCATGAAATGCCTTGTAAGCTGGAGAGGTTTTGATATACGATTGGACAAGTACTGATAATGGGGTTTGCATAAGCGCCATTACCCTACCATGAGCAAGAAGGTTATGCAAGAGAATGGAATTATCACTTGATACAAAGGCATTGGACGAGCTGAGTGAAGCGGTTCGCTCATGTGGCCGAATGGCCAAAGAAAAGCAGGCAAGCATCCACCGCTCCTACAAAAGCGATGGTTCGGTACTCACCGAAACCGATCTGGCCATCTCTGCCAAGATTCTTGCGGTGGTAACACAGCTTTTTCCCCAGGCAAATATCATCAGCGAGGAGACGCTCACCCCATTCAGGGAGGATGCTCCATGCACATTCGTCCTTGATCCCATCGACGGTACCGATGTCTACTCCCAGGGCCTCCCCTCGTGGGCGGTGGCCTTGGGCATCCTGGACCGTGACCGAAAACCGGTGGGAGCCATGATCAGTTGCCCCCGGTGGGGCCTTGGCGAGGATGAGCTGTATGTTCGGCTTGACCCGGGCAAGGAGCTCTTGGTCAATGACCGTCCCTTCATCATGGGCGGGGAGAAGAGCTTTCCCCACCAGATCACCATGGGATCCAGTGGACAGCGACTGATGGACTTCTCCCACTTCGATGGGAAAATCAGAATTTTCGGCTCCTCCATCTTGCATATGCTCAGTCCGGTGCTGTATGACCACATCCAAGGGTGTGTGAACCAGAGTTGCTATGTTTGGGACATCGCTTCAGCTCATGCGGTGCTTTTGCACTGTGGAATGGACATTGAGTATGTGAACGGGAAACCGTTCGTGTATGACGATGCTTTCTTGTTGGAGCGCAGACCGTTCTCCCCTTCCTTCTATGCAGGAACGAAGGAGTGCATCAAGGCCTTGGGCGAGGTGCTTCCCCCCAAATGATCATTGGGGGAGCTTCTGCTTCTCGTTCCAGTTTCTGGCAAGGTACATGAAGGGGGTGTCCAACATCGCGACCACCCACTTCAGCAAATAGGTGCTGATCATGATCTGAATCAGCACCGAACTTGGATACACCCCATAGAATGCAATGAGCGTAAAGACAAGCGTATCGATGAGCTGGCTTACAAACGTGCTGAGGTTATTGCGCAGCCACAGGGTGTTCCTACCCGGCCTCTTGCGCTTCCAGTAGTCAAAGGCCCAGATGTCATGCAGATTGCTTATGACGTAGGCGATCAAAGATCCGAGAGCAATGCGGGGCATGAGGCCGAAGACCAAACTCAGTGAGGGGTGGGCGATATCGGAGGCGGCCGGCTCGAAAAGCAGAGCCACCTGCATGATGATGGTCATGGCAAGCAAGCTGAAAAAGCCGATGGCCACCGCCTTGGCCGATTCACGCTTGCCGTAGAGTTCACTGAGGATATCGGTAGCAAGGAATCCGGTGGCATAGACGATGTTGCCCAACGTTGCCTCCATGCCGAAGAGCATGACGTTCTTGGTTACCTGGATATTTGCAAGAATGACACTGATCGGAACCCAAATATAGAGGCCCATCTTCCCCCAGAGGCGAAGCGCCAGCATTATCAGAAGAAAGTTCAGAACCAACATCACCAACCAGTACAATTCATTCATGATTCATTCCTTATGGGCTTGACAACGTTCACCAGCGAGTAGGGATGCTTATCCAAAGAAAACGTGTGGATCACCTCGTCAAGGAAGCTGGTGCGTACTGCTGCAACGACCGATACAGCTTCTGCTTCCAAGGCGGAGCGAAAGGAGGGTGCAAAGCCCTTGCCCTGCAGTTCCAGCTTCCCGATTTCATCGAAAAACACCACCTTGCAGTGTTCAAGATCGCTGTGGACCTGAGCATTGGCCCAGGCAAACACAGACGCATCCACAAAAAAACGTCCCAAGCGCAGCGAACCCAAACCAGATTCCTCACTGAAGGCCAACCGAGACTCGCCGGTTGCCAAGCTGTTCAGTCTATACCAAGTTTTTTCAGGATTTGCAAGAGCGAGAAAACCCCCGATCTCACAGTTATTCGCACGGTAGGAGGATCGCAACTCTTCAAGGGCAGTGGTTTTCCCACTGTCACGGTCTCCCACGACCAGGATACGCTCAGCTGACACCCAAGAATCCCTGCAAGACATCAAAGGCTTTCATTGAGTCCTCGCGCTTGATCACAAAGGTAAGCTCATTCATGGTGGAGACAATTTCGATCACATTGATCTGTTCCCATGCAAGATGGCGGACCGCCTCGTACACAATGCCGGGAGTCTGGAGGAAATCGCCGGTGAATACCAATGAGAGCGCCACCAGATCATCCATCTGATTGAGCACTTCCTCATCCTTTGCAAGCTCACTGACCAACTGGCGATACTTCTCGCTCACTGCCAGGGAGACCTCATGACTGCCAAGGGTGATGTTCAGAAAATCGCCCTTCTCGGTGGAGATCTGTCCGTACAAGGAACCCAGCTTGCTGATGAAGCTGTCACGACGAACCAGGTTCAGGTCGAAGATATTGGTCTTCATTACAATGCCGTATTCAACATTTCCCTTGTCCTGTTTCAGGCTTGCCCGCTTCAGCTCCTCTGCATAGCGCCTGAGTGCCATGACTATGGCACTGGCCTTCACTTCCTTGCCGTAGGCTTTCTGGACCTCGTCCTGGATGGAGGCTGCGTAGTTGCTGAAGCTGAGGATCCCCTTGATGAGCATCTCGTGGATAAACGGGGACTTGTCCACGATACGTTTCACACAGCTACTTACTGAATCAGCCATACACCCCTCCGATATGTTACTATTATCACAATCGGTAATAAATTACAACAAATATACCATATTATTTTCCTCTGCATCAGATCTGTGATTCTCCTAGTGAAAGTGACAAACTCCTACATATAGCGCTATTTCTGTGCCGTATGTCTGAAATACATCCATATTGGACACTATTTTCTTGTATTCACTTGGTAGGGGTTGTACACTGTTTCCATCAGGAGGAACTTTCATGCGATGCCCCCACTGCTCCTCAGACGATGACAAAGTGCTGGAATCCAGACAAAACTCGAGTGCCTCGACAATCCGAAGAAGACGAGAGTGCAATGTTTGCGGGTACCGGTTCACCAGCTACGAACGTATCGAGGATAAACCTCTGATGGTCATCAAACGTGACGGCAGGCGAGAGCCTTTCGATCTGAACAAACTCGGGCGAGGAATACGCTCTTGTACAGAGAAGCTCAAGATCAGCGAAAACCAGATTGATTCCTTGCTGCAAAGCATTGAGGACGCCATCATGCTCAAGGTGGGCAGCAAGCGTGAGATTGCCAGCAGCGATATCGGCGATGAAGCCTTGAAGCAGTTGAAGGAAGTAGACTTGGTTGCCTATGTCCGCTTTGCAGCGGTCTACAAGGCCTTCAACGACTTGGGCCAATTCATAGCCGAGATCCAGAAACTGGGCAAGGAACTGCTTTAGCGTGCATCGAACCATTTTCCGGTGAGCGAATGCTCGATGGTATCGTTCAAGTGCTCTGGTTTGAGAATTTCGTTGGCACAGTCCAGGCAGAAGTTGTCGCTCATTCCGGCGATATAGTCATAAATCAGGCGATCGAGATTTCCATCATGCTCTTCGTACGCACTTCTCATGTCCACCAGATGATGGAAGAATCCCATGGCCAGCATGTTCTTCTCCTCCACGTACCGAGCCTCTTCGAAACCATAGCTTTCCATAAGCATGCTCAGATAATCGAGGATGAGCGTGAAGAGCCGTGAAAAGTAGCGTTCATACCCTGCAAGCATCGGACTTTTGTAGATGTGGGTGTAGTTGAACTTGATCATGGCCTCCACATACGGGAAGAGCTCATCGCTGAAACAGATGCCCTCTTTTTCATTGGAGTGCTCGATGACATCCACCACCAGCTTATCGATGATCTGCGCGTTGCGCCTGCCCAAATGGTTTGCAACCTCATCGGGTAGCTCTTCCTTGCGAACAAGGCCCAGCCGACACGCATCCTCAAAATCTCTGCCAAGGTAGGCAATGGTGTCGCTGAAACGGACAACTGCCGCCTCGTAGGTAGCAGGAAGCAGACCTTTTCTGCTGGTAATCCTATGCAGGTCCCTCACGGCAAACGTCGGCTTGATCGCCTTTACCAGATGCTCGCCGTTGTGACAGACAATTCCATCACGAACCGCATAGGTGAGATTCAGCCCCTGGCCTTGGTTGCTGAGAAAGTCGACCACTCTCAGGCTGTTCACTTCATGTTCAAAAGGGGGAAAATTCGCCTTCTGTATTGCCTGTGAAAGGATTTTCTCCCCTGTGTGTCCAAACGGGGTATGTCCCAGGTCGTGGCCCATCCCAATCGCCCAAGCCAACTCACTGTCCAGACCAAGGCCTCTGCAAATGGAAGAGGCGATGGATGCCACATGAAGACAGTGTTCCATCCGGGTGCAGATATGGTCGTTGCTCGGAGCGAAAAAGACTTGGGTCTTGTGCTTGAGCCTGCGAAAAGGCGAGGAGTGGATGATGGCGGTGGTATCGCGGTAGAAAGGCCCTCGTACATCCTCGCTCTTTGGTATTCTGCGCTCAGTAAGCTGTGTCTGGGAGATCTTGTTTTGTAATTCCATGTTATTCCCCAAATAGGTGGCCTATGGTATCATGACAGAAGACTCTTTGGATAGCGGAGGTTCCATGGTTGAGATCTATGCACTGCCCCTGGTGTGCCTGCTTCTGAATTTCCTCGCCTTTGCCGCCTGCTTGAGATTCCTCTTCTCCCGCCAAGGCCTCTATTGGATTGTGCCTCTTTTCCTTACGCTCTTCATCCTCTGGCCCAACGCACTCAACCTTTACCAGGTGGCAAGCGACATTTCCCAGGTCAACCTCCCCTACACCTATTTTGATCTCCAGCCACTGCTGCTCTCCCTCTTCTGGTATGCCATGATCGTTACGTTCCACTTCGCATTGAAGAAAACCATCAGGGTCAATCATTATGAGGAACAGGTGCGCAAGAATCTCTTCGAGGCACGCTATCAGATGGCCGTAGAGGCTTCGGTGCACCAACGCAAGGAAACGAGAAGGAAACAGTACTACACCAACCAGCCTGCTGTGGTACCCACCATGGATGCATACAGTCCTACCTGGACTGATCTCTTCGATCAGCGCTGAGTATGGGCGACCACCTGTTTTTCTGTGGCATCAAGCACAGCGGAAAATCCACTCTTGGGCATCTCTTTGCCCAAGCGAGAGGCTTGGTTTGGGCAGACCTTGATGATTTGGTTCTCCAGCAAGTCCCCTACCCGTCCATTCGCTCTTTCTATCGTGAGCGGGGTAAAGATGCGTTCATGCAAGAGGAGGTGAAAGCCCTCACCTCCTTTTTGAGAAACACTGACAAAAGAGCGGTGGTCAGTCTGGGCGGAGGAGCTGCAGACAACCAGAATCTGATCGACCTGGTCAAGGCAAACGGGAAGCTCATTTACTTGGTGGTTCCCGAAGATATTCTTTTCCAGCGCATCATGAGCGGAGGGATACCCCCCTTCTTGGATGCTCACGATCCCAAGGCTTCTTTCAGCACCCTCTATGCCAAACGCCATGAGCGCTATGGAAACATCTGCGATTTCATGGTAGAATTGCCCAATTATCCGGATCTCCACGATACGGCAAGTTTCCTTGTCGAAACGCTACAGAGCGAGGTATGAAATGGGACACAACAGTTTCGGCACAGCATTTGCCATCACCACCTTTGGTGAGTCGCATGGAGAGGCCCTCGGCGTCGTCGTCGATGGGGTAGAGCCAGGTTTCTTGGTCGACCAAGAAGCTCTGCAAAGGGAAATGGACAGACGCCGTCCTGGCTCAAACCCGACTGGGACCGAACGCAACGAAATAGACAAACTCTCCATTCTCTCCGGCCTCTATGAAGGCTACACCACCGGAACTCCCATCGCCATGATCCTGTACAGCACCAATCAGCGCAGTGCAGACTACTCACACCTCAAGGATGTCTTTCGTCCCGGTCATGCTGACTGGACCTTTGAACAGAAGTATGGGAGAAGGGATATTCGCGGCGGCGGCCGTTCCTCCGGCAGGGAAACCAGTGCTCGGGTGGCTGCCGGAGCTTTGGCAAAACAACTGCTCGCAAAACGAGGCATCCAAATCACTGCAGGGACGGTACAGGTAGGCCCGATCAAGGCAGAGAAGCGGGATTGGGCGGATTGCGACCCGTTGCTCTTTTGTCCCGATCGTGAGGCTGCCCAGGCCATGGTCTCTCTGATCGAAGAGGTCCGCCAGGAAAAGGACAGTATCGGAGGGGTGATCGAATGCCGTGTCCAGGGGCTTCCGGTCGGGTTGGGCGAACCTGTCTTCGGCAAGCTCGATGCCCTGCTCTCCCATGCGGTGATGAGCATCGGTGCGGTGAAAGGAATCCAATTTGGTGACGGGTTTGCCTGTGCAACGATGCGGGGAAGTGAATGCAATGACCAGCGAACCAGTGAAGGCTTTCTCTCCAACCATGCTGGGGGCGTCCTTGGTGGGATCTCCAGCGGACAGGAGCTCGTCCTGCAGGCAGCGATCAAGCCGACATCATCCATAGGAAAGCCCCAGTTGACGGTGAACAAGGCCAACGAGACGGTGACCCTTGAAGTGCAAGGCCGGCATGACCCCTGCATCTGCGGCCGAGCGGTTGTGGTTGTGGAAGCCATGGTTGCCATCACATTGCTCGATCTCTACTACACCGCCTTTGGAAGAGCATGATGCAAGACACCCCCCTGATCGTACAGAGTGACAAGACACTGCTTCTGGACGTCCATCATCCGCGAAGCGAGGAGTGCCGGGCGGATTTGGTCCGTTTCTGCGAGCTTATCAAAAGCCCTGAGCATATGCACACCTATACACTCAGCGCCATCTCGTTGTGGAATGCCGCAGCAAGTGGAATCAAGCTGGAAACCATCCTTGACAGGCTTACGTATTGGAGCAAATTTCCGATCGCCGAGAGCGTCTACTTCTATGTGAAAGATATGGCTTCCAGGTGGGGCAAGGTTAGGCTTACCGAAAGTGACGACCCTCGCTACTACCGACTCGAAGTTGACAGTGAACGCATCAAAAGCGAATTGAGCCAGCGAAGAGCCCTTTCCAAGCTGCTCGTGCTCAAGGATAGCCGAACATTCCTGCTTGAAACCTATGCCAGGGGAGAAGTGAAACTTCAGCTGATCAAGATCGGCTACCCAGTCGACGACCGCATCCGCCTCTCGGCAGGACCATTCGTGCCACTTGCTCTGAGAAAGCAAACCCGATCAGGCAAGGACTTTGTCGTAAGGCCGTACCAAAAGATGGCAGCAGATGCCCTGTTGGGCGATTTGGGTCCAGGTTGCGGTTTCGGGACCATTGTGCTTCCCTGTGGGTCTGGAAAGACGGTGGTGGGCATGGAGATCATGCAAAGATTGGCTACCCGGACACTGGTGGTAACCACCAACGTTGCAGCGGTACACCAGTGGATGCAGGAAATTCTAGACAAGACCGACCTGAAGGAAGAGCAAGTCGGTGAGTATACCGGTGAGCGCAAGGACCCACGAGAGGTCACCGTCTGCACCTACCAGGTGCTCACCTACCGACCTGACAAGGAGGGCCCATTCCCTCATCTTGATCTTTTGACCAAGGGCAACTGGGGACTCATCATCTATGATGAGGTGCATATGCTTCCAGCCCCGGTCTTCAAGATCACTGCAGAACTGCAGGCTGTCTACCGGGTAGGACTCACCGCCACACTGGTGCGTGAGGACGGGAGGGAAGACGAGGTCTTCAGCCTTGTGGGACCCAAGCGATTCGATGTTCCCTGGAATGAACTGCAACAGCAGGGATTCATTGCCGAGGCGTACTGCCATGAGATCCGCATTGACTTGCCCAAGGAGTTGGAAATCCCCTATGCGCTGGGAACAAAACGGGAGAAGTACCGGATGGCCAGCGAGAATCCGCTGAAGCTGGAGGTGGTGAAGGAGTTGGTCAATCGGCATCCTGATGATTTCATCCTGATCATCGGTCAGTATCTCGATCAGCTGAAGCACATTGCAGATGCCTTCAAGCTTCCCATCATCACCGGCAGCACCCCCAACGCAAAAAGGGAGGAGCTCTATCGTGCTTTCAGGGACGGGTCCACCAGAATTCTGGTCGTGAGCAAAGTTGCCAACTTTGCCATCGATCTTCCCGATGCCTCGGTAGCGATCCAGGTCTCCGGCACCTTCGGTTCACGAAGTGAAGAGGCACAGAGGCTGGGAAGAATCCTCAGGCCGAAGAATCGCTCAAGTTTCTTCTACTCGGTAGTCACACGCTACTCCAATGAGGAAGAGTTCGCTGCCAACCGCCAGAAGTTCCTTGCAGAGCAAGGGTACTCTTATGAGATTGAGGTATGGAACAATTGAATGAGCATGCACAAGAGTCGTTCAAGACACTGATCAGCCGGTACAGTGAAGACAACTACTTTTTTCTCGTACGCAACTACCTGGGTCTGGTAAGCACCCCGTTCCACAAACCACAGCTTACCGGTCGACTCTGCACCTTCTTCTGTCAGAAACACATCCAGGAGAACATGCTCGCCATGCTCGATGAAATGGATCTGGTGATCCTCAGCCTTATCCAGGTAACCGGATCTGTACGTACAGAGGATGTGACCAGACTTTTGAAGAGCCGATGGAGTTATGGCACCCTGCTCAGGCGGGTGTCCAACCTCCAGCAGAGGATGGTATTGCTCAACAACAACGGCTATCTGGTATGCAATCCTTTGATCGAGGAGCAATTGTCGGAACGTACCTCCTTGACCCCTCTGTTCGGAGAACATGCACATGCATGCAGAAATACACCTTACTGCAGTACGGAGTTTCTTCGCTCATTCTTGAGTCTGATCCGAAAGGAAGGGAAAATCGCCTTCCGTGAGGAGTACCAGCGTCACTTTCCCACGTTTGCACCTGAACCGTTGGAACAGCTGTTCAACGCGTTGGGCAGAGCTTTGCTTTCCCTGAGCGTGCTTGAGGGAGAGAAACATGTCCAGATCAATGACCAGAAGGCCTGTGCCCTGCTTACCCTCAATGACAGGCAGCTGCTCTGCTTGCTGCTCTGCCATCAGCTGGGGTTGGAGAATATGGAGTTCGCTTTCGACCTGCTCGTAGTGCTGGGCAGAATCGGAAGCCTGGACACCAACTCACTGAAACTGCTCATAGGATCGCTGGCGGTGAAACACCACTTGGAAAGTGCTCCTTCCCTCCTCTCCGAACTCTCTACGTGGGGTGTCATCTCCCTTGATGAGGGCTGGCATGTCTCTGCCCTCGATACAGATCACCCACACAGCGGCCTCTTGGTGGATAGCGACCAAACCATCAGCTATGAGGGAACCTGCCCGCCTGATGACATGCTCTACAGGATAGCTGAGATTGAGGTTCTTGATCATCAGAAGCGTTATCGTGTGACCAAGGAGAGTTTTGTCTTGGCGCTGGATTCAGGACTTGCCTTCGATGAAATTGAACACTACCTGCATACCACCAGCCGCTCATCCTCTGCCACGACGCTTCTCAAACAGCTCAGATTGCTGCATGAGCGATATCGGCGCATAGCCATCTACGATGCGCTGATACTCAGTTGCGATGAGCGAACAGCCAATCTTCTGACCAATCTCCCCTCACTGAAGGAACATGTGCTTTCCTCTCTCACTCCCACTGTCTTTCTCATGCGCCGTGATACGGAGGAGTTGTGGAGACAGATACTGGTTGACTCGGGCCAATTGCTTGGCTCTACCAAGCGCCATGAACACATTGAGGTCAAACGACCTGTGGAGAATCCTCTCTTCACCCAAATGCTCGCGAACGCTCGTACCTGTACAGAGCCTTCACTGCCCTCCTTGGTCGGGCCCAAGCCAAGCGCCTTCCTCGACAATCGGTTGCTGGAAGCAATCCAAACAGCCAAGCTTACCGATGAGCAACGCTCAGACCTCGAGCATCGCTATCATGCCAGAATGATTTTGACAAAGGAACAGATTGTTGCTCAGGTGCTGAACACTGTTTTGGAAGCAGGGGGTTTCGATTACCAGGGGAAAGTCAGCCTTTGCAGGCAGGCATCAGGAAAAACAAACATCGCCCTCGAATTGCAGCTAACCGACCAGGAACTGGTTGTCCAGGCTTTGGAGGTTGCCTATACGCCGCAGAAAGAGGCTCTGCTGAAGGCGGCGGTGATGCCGACGATGGAAGTGAAAATCATTCCCGTAAGCAAGATATTCTTGGTTCGTTTGGTGAGAATCCACCTTGCATGATCAGAGGTCTGCCTGAATCCAGTGCGGGTAGTGATAGCCGGTGAAGGCTTCGAACTGAAGCTTGCCTTGCTCCATCAACATCTGTGAACCGTTGACTATCCGGCACCCAGCATCCTTGGCCTTCTTCAGGAAGACCGTTTCCTTTGGCTCATAGACCAGCTCATAGGCGATCTCATTTCCGGTGAAAGAGAAGGAAGGACAGGGATCCATCGAGCTCAGCTCCCCCATTCCCACACTGGTGGTCTGTACCACCAAATCTGCTGCCCCGCTGTAGAGCTGTCCTCTCTCAAGGGTGTCATAGTTGCTCATCGTCTCAGAGGCCAGTGAGCGAGCATGTTCTTGGCTACGATTGAGGATGGTTACCTTCACCCCATGATTGTGCAGAGCCCAGACTACTGCCCGACTGGCGCCTCCGGCTCCTATGACCAGGGCATGACGGATTGCTCCTTTGCCGATTTCCTCAGAAATCGGAGCCAGAAAGCCGTAGTAATCGGTATTCATCCCCTTCCACATGTTCTGGATGCGGACAACCGTGTTGCACGATCCGATCTGCTTCACCTCACGGGTGATACGGCCCAGATAAGGTTGTACGCTTCGTTTGTGGGGGACGGTGACCGAAAAACCATGAATCTGGAGCATCTCGGCCAACTTGAAGAAGGCTCGTACCGAGTCCACCAGAAACGGGACATAGACAGCGTTGTAGCGGATCGCCTCAAAACCAGGGTTATGAATCTTCGGGCTTGCCGTATGATAGACCGGGTTGCCGATGATGCCGAAGATGTGAGTCTTCTCATCGAGCTTGTCAGCGCGGTACAGCGTACTCATTGCCTGTGCTCCCAAATGGCCGGGAGCGGCCTGACTGTCTGAACAGAAGCTGAGAAGGCTTCCACACTTCTTGTACAGGATACGGGTACAGATGCCAAACTCACCCATGCCGATGACAATCTTCTCCTGTACATCGGAAAGTTCCTGCTGCACCCGGAAAAGCGTGATGATGTCCATGAGATTGTTTGGGGTGACGGCAACCTTGGGAATGTCGCCTTTTGCGGCAAGCTTGCTGATTCTTCCAAAGATATCGGCAGGAACACATTCAAAATTGTGATACGATCGGATGATTTTCACTCCCCTCTGACGAAGCGAAGCTTCCATATCCACTTTTTGCTCAAAGAGCGGGTCCTTGAATTTCAGATCCCCTTTCTTCACATCGTCTTCGATATCCACATAGGCGAAATCTCCCTTGCTTGCCTCGTACAGCAACTGCAGTCGCTGTTTCTCGGCCAACGTGCACTTGCCCCCATCGATTGCGCGGCGAAGGGTAAGAATGACCGGGAGATCTACGGTTGAGGGAAAGGAAGAAGCAATTTTCTGTTCATCGGGATGCAGATGGTCAAGACGAAGCTCAGCGAGGGAGATCCATGTTCGGTTGCGTTCCACCAGAGCCCGGTTCTCCTCCAAAGTGGAGCCGGTAAGAGTAAGGCAAAGCACTATAGACCTCCTGAAATCGGGTGGATTGTCACCGAACACATGCTTGTGTTAAGGTAATCATAACGTCAATCATCGGGCATTTCAACACCCGTGTGGAGAGAAGGGGAACGAGTGTGGCTACCTTACAGGTACAGCGAGTGCATCTGGCTTTTGCAGACAGGGATATCTTGGAAGATGTCTCCTTTACCCTGACAGAAAAAAGCCGCAGCGCCCTTGCCGGCGGGAACGGCAGCGGCAAATCTACTTTGCTGAAGGTCATCAGCCACGTCATGGCCGCAGACCAGTACGACTACTCCGCTACAAAGGGCTTGAGAGTCTCCTATCTCCCACAAAGCGACATTGTCTTTGAACAGGAGAGCGTATACGGAGAGGTCGAAAAAGCCTATGACCGCTTATCTGCATTGCTTGAAGAACAGCATCTGCTGGAGAACCGTCTTTCCTCAGTTGGCGAGGGACAGAAGACCGAGGCGTTGGTACTGCGGTTGGGTGAAATTCACGAGGCTTTGCTGGAAGAGGGATACTTCTCGCGCAAGGAGATCATCGAGCAGGTGCTCTTTGGCCTTGGGTTCTCGAAAGCAGATATGAGCCGCCCTACCAGTGAGTTCAGCGGGGGCTGGCAGATGCGCATCGCCCTTGCCAAGATCTTGGTGGAGAACCCTTCGATCATGCTGTTGGACGAACCTACCAACTATTTGGACATTGAAGCACGCTACTGGCTGAAAAACTACCTGAAAGTGTATGAGGGTGGGTTGATGATCGTCAGCCACGACCAGGGCTTTCTCGATGAGACGGTACACGAGGTCTTTGAACTCTTTCAGGGCAAACTCAAACGGTACAGTGGCAACTATACCCAGTATCTGCGACAGCGTGAGATGGAAATTGCTCAGCTGGAGGCTGAGTTCAAGCTCCAGCAAGAGCAACTGGAGAAGAACGAGCAGTTCATCGAGCGGTTCCGCTACAAGGCAACCAAGAGCCGGCAGGTGCAGAGCAGGATCAAGATGCTGGAGAAGATTGAGCTGGTTGAGGTTCCTTCCCACCTCAAGCAACTCTCCTTCAGCTTCCCCCCTGCCCCACACAGTCCCAATGACGTGGTGATCATCGAGCATCTGGAAAAACATTACGGCAGCCAAAGGATTTTTGACGACTTCTCCTTGATGGTGAACAAGGGCGACCGTCTTGCTGTCACCGGAAAGAACGGAGCGGGAAAGTCCACTTTGCTGAGGATTCTCAGCAGTGAGGACAGCGAGTATGGTGGCATTGTTCGCCTCGGACCGAACGTCACGGTTGGCTACTTCGCCCAAGATACGGAGAAGACGCTCAATGCAGCAAACTCGGTACTCGAGGAAGTCTCCTCCGTAGCCGATACCGCCGATCTTCCCAAACTGCGCGGCTATCTCGGCTCCTTCCTCTTCAGTGGGGATGATGTTTTCAAACCGGTGAGCGTGCTCAGCGGAGGGGAACGCAGCAGGCTTGCATTGCTGAAGATACTGCTCCATCCGGTGAATCTGCTCATCCTCGACGAGCCTACCAATCACCTAGATATCAACGCCAAGGAGATGCTGCTCAAGGCACTGAAGGCCTACGACGGGACGATGGTCTTCGTCAGCCATGACTCCTACTTCATTGAGCATCTTGCAACCAAGATCCTCTACCTCACCGAAGACAATCAGCCCGAATTGTTCAGCGGAGACTACACCTATTTCTCCTACAAGCTCGAGCAAAAAGAGAAGGTCGAGAAACGTGAGCGTGGGGGATCAAAAGCTTCCGAAGAGACAAAAAAGGTTGAAAGCTCCCGCTCGTACAAGGAAACGAACCGAATGAAAAACAGGTTGGCCAACTTGAAAAAACAGAGCGAGGAGATGCTCCTTGGCCACCAAAAACTCGAGAACCTGATCAATGAGGTTGAGAAGGAGATGGGCAAGGTGGAGAACTATAGTGATGCTGCCAAGATCAAGAGCTTGGTCGACAAGAAACTGAGGCTCGAAGAGCAGATGGCAGAGGAAGAGGAAGCCTGGTTTTCACTGACTGTGGAACTGGAGACACTGGAGGCCGAACTTGCATAACCTAGCAGAACTACTGCCGAACCTTACCCTTGCAAGCCAATCGGTTGCAAGGAAAGCCCTTCTGCAATCACTGGGTATCGAGGTAACAACGTATGCAACCCACTGCGATGAATCACACCAGGAGTCGGATCCTGCAAAGGCAGTTGCCCTTTTGAGCGAACGCAAGCTGCAGGCCTTCCTCTCTGTCCACCCAAACGCTTCTGAACCGGTCCTCTGCTGCGACACCCTCATTGCCTTTGAAGGGGTTCTCATCGGAAAGCCAATCGACCAAGAAGAGGCCAGAGCACAACTCAGCTCGTTCAGGGGCAAGGCACAGGAAGTCCATTCGGGATGGGCCTTGTGGTATGAAGGAAGGCAGTACGGCGGCTCGGACAAAGCCCTCGTCTGGTTCAAGCACCTGGATGACGATGACATCGAAGGGTATTTGCAGACGGATGAGTGGAAAGGCGCTGCAGGCTCCTACCGCATTCAAGGCGAGGGAAGAGCTCTCATCGACCACATTGAGGGTGATGAAGCTACCGTAATAGGCTTGCCATTACTGCAAATTTCTGAAATACTGGTTTCACCTTTGTCCGAATAGTGGCGAAGGAATCTCCACCCCATGGGTGAGTAACAGTTGAAGGGTGACGCACAGGAAACACTGTCCCGTTGGGATGGTTGTGTCGTCAGACAGGAGGATTATGTCCGTAGTTACCATGAAAAGCCTGCTCGAATCAGGCGTGCATTTCGGCCACCAGACCAAAAGGTGGAACCCCAAGATGGCCCGTTTCATTTTCAGCCAGAGAAACGGCATCCACATCATCGACCTTCAGAAGACCTCTGCCTGCATCGTTGAGGCGTATGACGCAGTTCGCGCCGTCGTAAAGCAGGGAAAGACCGTTCTGTTCGTCGGTACCAAGAAGCAGGCTCAGCAGGCCATCGAAGCCGAAGCCAAGCGCTGTGGCATGCCCTACATCAACAATCGTTGGCTCGGTGGTATGCTGACCAACTTCAGCACCATCAAGAAGTCCATCGCAACCCTCAAGAAAATTGAGAAGATGGAGATCGATGGTACCTTTGAGTCCCTCACCAAGAAAGAAGTCTCCCTGCTCACCAAGCAGAAAATCAAGCTCGAAAAGAACCTTGGCGGCATCAAGGACATGAAGGACCTTCCCGGTGCAATCTTCATCATTGATACCAAGAAGGAAGCCATTGCTGTCACCGAGGCAAAGCGCCTTGGCATCCCTGTCATCGCTGTCGTCGACACCAACTGCGATCCCACCGACATCACCTATCCCATTCCGGGCAACGATGATGCTATCCGCGCCATCAGTCTCTTTGTAGAGATCATTGCCAATGCAGTTGTCGATGCAGACAACGAAGCTGGCATCCAGATCATCGAAACCCTTGGCAACGAGGAAGAAGAAAGCACTGACAGCGACAAGAAGGATGAGGAAGAGGAAGCGATCGTATTCTCCACTGACGAGGGTGCGGATTTCTCCAAGTTCGAAGAGAAGACCGTAGAGGTGAAGGAAGAGGAGGAAGGTGAGGACACCGACCTGCTCGTCGATGAAGAGACCCTGTACAAAGACTAAGGAGCATAAGCATGGCTATTACCGCTGATGTAGTAAAGAAACTGCGCGACATTACCGGCGCAGGTATGATGGATTGCAAGAAGGCATTGACCCAGGCAAACGGCGATTTCGCTGCTGCCGAGAAGATCCTCAAGGAGATGGGTCTTGCTGCTATTGCAAAGCGCCAGGATCGCGCCACCGACAACGGTCGCGTTTTCCTCAAGGTTCAGGACAACAAGGCCATCATGGCCGAGCTCTCCTGTGAGACCGACTTCGTCGCAAGCAACGACCAGTTCCAGGAACTGGGCAACAACATTTGTGCAGTTGCTCTTGAGAAGGGCTATACCGAGATCAACGACGAGTTGGTCGGCATGGTTAACGACCTGATCGCAATCATCAAGGAGAACATGGCTCTGAAGACACTGTGCGTGTATGACCTTGGTCAGAACGAGTTTGCTTCCAGCTACGTCCATGGCGATGGTGCTCTGGCAGTCTTGGTTATGTTCAAGGCCGACAAGAGCGAGCTCTTCGCTGAAGATGTGGTTAAGGAGTTCACCAACGACTGTGCACTGCACGTTGCTGCTTTCACTCCTTCCTACCTGAACACCGACTCTGTAGACGAGGGGTATGTGAAAGAGCAGACCGAGATTTTCACGGTACAGGCTGCCAACCTTGGCAAGCCGGCAAAGGTGCTCGAGGGAATCGTCAAGGGCAAGCTGAACAAGCACCTGTCCGAGATCTGTTTCCTCCAGCAGCCGTTCGTCAAGGACGATTCAATGAGTGTTGAGAAGAAGGCTGCAGAAGTCGGCAAGGCTGCCGGCGGCAAGCTGGAAATCACCAACTACGCATTCCTTCGCGCTGGCGCTGCTTCCTGCAGCAATTGACGATAATCGATTCATACCCACCGCTCACAGCTGTGAGCGGTAGTTTTATTGGAGATGTGTATGCAACAAGTACTTGATACGTGCGAAAGCAAGATGCAAAAAAGTCTTGAGAGTCTTTCCAAAGATTTCGCCTCCCTGCGCACCGGTAGGGCCTCAGCCTCCCTTTTGGATAAGATCCGCGTAGATTACTATGGTGCGGAGACCCCGATCAACCAGGTCGCCACGGTCAGTGTCCCTGAAGCCCGTATGATTGTCATCCAACCCTGGGACAAGAGTGTCTTGAGCGCTATCGAGAAAGCAATTCTCAAAAGCGATCTCGGCCTTCCGCCGAACAATGATGGTAAACTCATCCGTCTGAACTTCCCCCCATTGAATGAGGAGAGGCGCAAACAGCTCGTAAAGAGTGCAAAAGCCAATGCTGAACAGAGCAGGGTTGCAATGCGCAATATCCGCCGTGAAGCAATGGATGAGCTGAAGAAGATGCAGAAAAACGGGGATATCAGTGAGGACGAACTCAAGGACGCTGAATCCAGAATCCAGAAGATGACCGACTCCTACATCGCCCAGGTCAACTCCCTCTCTGATGAGAAGGAGAAGGAAATCATGGAGATCTAGGATGGAAGAGAAACCCGTTGCCCCTGTCCACTTGGGCATTATCATGGACGGAAACGGCCGATGGGCGAAGAAGCGTTCGCTTCCTCGCACCGCCGGGCATCTTGAAGGCTTGAAAGCACTCAAGCGTGTGATATGTGAAGCGGCATCTCAGGGCATCGGGTTTGTCACCTTCTACACCTTCTCCACGGAGAACTGGAAACGAAGCGAACAGGAGGTTGCCTACCTCATGAAGCTCTTCGTAGCCAAAATCCATGGGGAGCTGGCTTTCTACAACAAGCATGGCATCCGCATCCTTGCAAGCGGGAATCTGGCCGCGCTGCCTGAAGAGGTGCGCGTGGCTATTGAAAAAACCATCTACGAAACGCGCAACAACAAAACCATCACAGCGATTGTCGCCATCAACTACGGTGGACGCGATGAAATTTGCCGGGCGGTCAACCGCTTTATGGAGGAGAACCCAGGCAAAAGCATCACCGAGGAAGCCCTGGCATCCCATTTGGACTTGCCATCCGTGCCTCCGGTGGATATGATTGTGAGAAGTGCGAATGAAAAACGGCTGAGCAACTTTCTCTTGTGGGACAGTGCGTATGCAGAGCTCGCCTTCTACGAAAAACTGTGGCCCGACTGGAATGAAGAGGATATCCGACAGGTCTGCAGCGATTATGCTGAGCGGGAGAGGAAGTTCGGGGGGGTACAATGACATCCATGTCCAAGCGGGTCCTTACTACAGTCGTCACACTGCCTGTTCTTTTCAGTGTCATTTTTTTCCTCCCTCACAACTCATATCTAGCTCTCTCGTTGCTGGCGGTACTCACCGCCATTTTTGGTGCGAAAGAGATGAAGGACCTCTATGAGAAGGCTGAGGGCACAAAACCACACCTTCCTTGCTACTTTGTTGGCATCCTCCCCTTCGCCCAGTGGCTCCAAATTGCCTATTATCCCCAACTTCCGTTGGTGGATCTGGCCTTTGTCTTGCTTGCATTGAGCTTCTTTTCCACAGAACTTTTCCTTGGCGAGAAGGATGCTTTTGCAAAATCTCTCTCCCGTATTGGAGGGGAGAGCCTTATCCTGCTCTATCCAGGCCTGCTGATCACCTTCATCCAGCGCCTTACCGCCCTTGCCCACCCTACCCAGACACTCTTGCTCTTCTTCTTGCTGGTTTTCGGCAATGATGTCTTTGCTTTTGTGTTTGGCATGTCGTTTGGCAGGAACAACAAAGGACTCTTGAAGGTCAGCCCCAACAAGAGTCTCGCAGGGTTCATCGGGGGAACCTTGAGCACCATAGTGCTCTCATTGCTCTTCTGTCTCATAGTTCCTGGAATCAAGGAAACGATACTTCCCTGGCAGGCAGTACTGCTTGGGCTTGTCACCTCAACTTCAGCCAATATTGGAGATCTCATCGAGAGTGCCTTCAAGCGTTCGGCCTCGGTAAAGGACAGCGGAAGTCTCATCCCTGGCCGTGGAGGTTTGCTCGATTCCATCGATTCCATGTTGGCAAGCGCCCCTATCTTCTGGGTGTTGCTCTCCCTCTTCTAGGGCCCTTATGAGAAGGGTCATCATCCTTGGGTGCACAGGAAGCATCGGAAGCACAGCCCTCAAGGCAATCAGGGAGCAGCTTGCCCCCTTGCAGGTAGTGGGTTTGTGCGCCCACTCACATGCTGAAAGACTCGCTTCCTTGGCCAAGGAGTTTGGAGCAGAAGCAGTGTGCCTTACCAGTGGTGCACACTACGAGTGTACAAATGCAAGAACCTACCGAGGTTTCTCTGGCCTTCAGCAGATGCTGAAGGAGCTGGATGCTGACATCGTCCTCAATGCAATTGCTGGATTTGAAGGTCTCAGAGCTTCCCTGATAAGTCTTGGGGAGGGGTTCGATCTTGCCCTCGCAAACAAGGAAAGTGTGGTATGTGCAGGCTCCTTCCTCTTTGAAGTGGCTAGAGCGAACAACAAACGCATCATTCCCGTGGACAGCGAACATTCGGCAATCCTGGAGCTCTTGAAGGGAAGGAGCCGTGAATCGGTGGATAGCCTCATTCTCACCGCCAGCGGAGGGCCCTTCAGGACCTTGGAGAAGGAGCGTTTCTCCTCCATCACAACCGAACAAGCCCTTGCTCACCCAACCTGGAAAATGGGCAGGAAAATCTCCATCGACAGTGCAACCTTGGCCAACAAGGCCCTCGAGGTGATTGAGGCAGCTCATCTCTTTGGTTTTGATGAGGACCACATTGAAGTGGTTATACATCCCCAGTCTATCGTCCACTCCATGATCCGTACGACCGATGGGGCGGTCTATGCCCAGTTGGGCAATCCTGACATGACATTGCCCATCATCAACGCCCTTACGGAAGGCAGCAGGAACTTGGTCAAACGACTCGATTTCACCAAGCTCTCGCTGCACTTCGAAGCTCCCGACTACCAGCGTTTTCCCTTGCTTGGACTTGCGTTCTCCATTCTCAAGAGAAAAGGCGCTACCGCCCTTGCATTCAATGCTGCAGATGAAGTGGCAGTGGAAGCCTTCTTGGATGGCACCATCTCCTATCCGCGCCTCATTGAAGTGGTGCAGAGAACCGTTGAAGAGAATTGGGATGAGAAAATCCTTGATTTTGATCAGATCCTTGCCCTCGACGCGAAGGCACGGGATATAGCAAGAAGGCTTCTATGACAAACATAGCTGCCATCCTGATGAAGTATCTCATTGGCTTGGTGGGTATTACGGTCGTGGTTGTTATCCATGAGATAGGGCATCTGCTGGCCGCTCGGGCAAATGGCATCGAGGTGGAAGTCTTTTCTTTTGGCCTTGGCCCAAAACTTTGGGGAAAACGGGTGAAAGGGACTGAGTTCCGTTTGAGCCTTTTTCCTCTGGGTGGATACTGCCGCTTGAAAGGTTCTGATGATCTCAGCCAAGCCCTGATCCACAGACAGCGCTCCTTCACCCATACCGAAGAGGGTTCGCTTTTCAGCGTACACCCGCTCAAGCGTGCTTTCACCTACCTTTCCGGCCCTATCGTAAATCTCCTCTTCTCATTGCTCATCTTTGCGCTCTTGGCTGCCCTGCCCCATCAGGTTATCACCACCGAAGCAAGAATAGCCACCACCAACACCTACCCGCTTCTTTTTGGCCAGGTGATAAGCCCCTCATACGAAGCAGGGCTGCGAAACGGGGATCTGGTCACCAGACTCGGCAATATCCAGATCGAAGACTGGGAACAACTTGAAGCTCTGCTGGCAAGTTCTTCCGATGGAGCTGAGACGTTTTTAATTCTCCGAAACGGCGAACAACTGGACATCCCTGTTCAAGCCATGCAAACATCCGACTCCACGTTTCGTTTTGGTCTCACGCCCTTGCAAGCTACACGGGTAGGAAGTGTAAGGCCAGCTACGCCTGAAGCAGCTGCGGGATTGCGATCCAAGGATCACATCATGTTCGTAGATGGCAATGCTGTGGCCAATCACCTTGATCTGCACTCTCATTTGATCGGAAAAACCGATGGCATCACCTTGACGGTGTTGCGGGATGGAGAGGAACACACCATTTCCTTCACCCCTGCCAAGGATGAGACTGGAAAACCTGTTTTCGGCTTCTCCCTGCAATCAAAGACAAAGCAAGTGGATGCCCAGCCTTTCCGTCTGGCGCAAGGCTGGGAGACCACAAAGCGCATCACCAGACAGATCTTTGCTGCCTTAGCGTCACTGGTGCAACAAAAAGAGGCTGAAGGACGGTCAGAGTTCACAGGGATGGCACGCTCAGCCTTGATGATCGGTGATATCACCAGCCTTGGTTTCGAGCAGAACAAGCAAAGCGGAGTGCATGCACTCCTCTATTTGATGGGGATAGTCTCCATCTCCCTCGCCTTGGCCAACAGCATACCGCTGCCGGCATTTGACGGGGGGCAAATTCTCATCGCATTGGTGGAGTGGCTTACGAAACGGCAAATCAGACCAAAGACCTACTACGTGTTGCAGTTGGTTGGCATTGGTTGTGTCCTGATCATGTTTCTGCTGCTGACACTGACGGATATCCGCCACTTCCTGCTGCTTAGGCGTTAGGGTTGTTGCCTGCCACATACTTGTGGCTGAACTCCATCTCTTCGAAACGAACGATATTGCTGACAAAGGCAAGGGAGAAGACGCCGGTCTCTCCGTTTCTGTTCTTTGCCATGATGATTTTCGTCTCCTGAATGTTGTTCTTCTGCCGCTCTGCCTCATCATCGGTCCGGTTCTTGCCTACATCGCGGTGTAGCAGAATGACTACGTCGGCATCCTGTTCAATGGATCCGCTGTCCCGAAGGTCGCTGAGCTTCGGTTCCACACCATCGGCTTGCCGTCCCACCTGGCAAAGACAGACAACAGGAACATCAAGCTCGCGAGCGAGCTGCTTCAGCGAACGGCTGATGATGGATATCTGTTCATGACGAGGAATACGGGCATCGGCTTCAGCATCGATGAGACCGATATAGTCGATGAAGATGACCTGGATATCGTGCTCAAGCTTCATTCTTCGTGCTTGGGCCCGGAGCTCCATCAACTTCATGTTCGGCGTATCCTGGATGTAGAGCTCTGCATCATACAGACTGGATGAGGCATCAATGATTGCACTCATCTCACTGTTCTTGAGCGTAGCTTTTCGGATATGGGAGAAGTCAACCCGGCTGTGACCGGTGAGAAGGCGCTCCATCAAGCTGGCAGCACTCATTTCCAAGGAGAAAAACGCAACCCGATACTTTTTCTTGACAATCATGTTGAGCGTCAGAGAAAGTGCAAAGGCAGTCTTACCAATGGAAGGACGGGCACCGACAATGATGAATTCCTGCTTTTTGAAACCTCCGGTGATGGAGTCAAGCGGAGCATATGCCGTCTCAAACCCATTCTTGACTCCACTTGTTGAACGCATCTCAATATCATTGATGGTAGTGGTGATCAGATCCTTGATGCTGTAGTAGTTATCGCTTCCAGCTGTCTCATTGCTCAGCTTGGAGAGTGATTGCTCTCCCTCGTCAATGACCTTCTGGATATCGTGCGACTCATCAAAGGCATTGTCTTTCAGCTTGGATGCAAACAACAACAGCTTTCGCCTCTGGCTCAGGGCTTTGAGGATCTTCGCATAGTATGCGGCGTTTGTTGTTGTGGGAACGTCACTGGTGAGAGTTGAAATATAGGAGAGCCCGCCACACTGGTCGACCAAAGCCTTGCGTTTGAGGAACGCACTGAGGGTGATCAGATCCAGGGACTCCGAGCTCTCCTGACGAAAGGTTATGATGGCACCGAACAGTTGCTGGTGTGCTACTTTATAGAAGTCATCCTTGCCCAGAAAGTCGGTCACTTCCACAAGGACCTTCTCGTTGAGCAGGATTGCTCCAAGCACCGCGCGTTCCGCTTCCTCATTCTGAGGAGGAACACGCCCCAGCATACTGTCCATAGCCATGCGCTTACTCAGTCACTTCTTCAGTTGCAGCAGCCTCAGCTGCGGCGGCCTTTGCAGCTTCAGCTTCAGCCTTGGCAGCGACTTTTGCAGCCTCTGCAGCAGCCTTCGCTTCAGCAGCCTGGCGAGCCTTCACCGTTGACTCACTCTCGACCACAAGCTTCACTTCTGCACTTTCGTCCTCATAGAGGCGAATGCGAACCGAGTAGGTACCCACCATCTTGATGGCGTGGCTGGCAACTTCGATCTTCTTGCGCTCGACTTCCAAGCCCTGCTTTGCGAGGCCTTCCTGCACCATGGAAGAGGTAACCGAACCGAAGAGCTTGCCGCTCTCGCCTGCGGATACGACCATGGTCAGAACCACCTTGTCCAGCTTTTCCTTCAAGCTTGCGCTTGCAGCACGCTTCTCGACCTTGCGCTTCTCGATGGCCGCAGTGCGAGAGGCAAAGATTGCCTGGTTGGTCTTGGTAAACATGACTGCCATATTGTTGGGCAGCAGGTAGTTACGGGCATACCCGTCCTTAACAACTACAACGTCTCCCTCTTCTCCGAGATTGACGACATCCTGATTGAGAATGATTTTCATAGGGATAACTCCTTACTCATTGCTTCTATACGCTATCCATGTCTCCGTAACCCCTAACAAGGGAAGTACAAAGACAACCACCACGTTCACCCCAGGTATCAGAAATGCCAACAGGAACACCGTGGAAAACAGTCTTGCGGTATTGACGACCAAGCCTTTTCGCAACGCAAAATACGTCACAATTGCCATACCTTGCACAGCATACAGTACGCTACTTCCCAACGCAACCTGCAGTGCCAACGCACGGCTGAGGTAGTTTGCCTTGAAAAGGATCAAGGCCAGCACCAAGGTCCAGGATCCGAGAAAAACCCAGAGGGTGACCTCAGGAATTCTCCAACCCGCAACACGGTTGCTGAAGCTGTTGTCGTACCGGCTTTGGTAGCTCATCGCCATAAAGGAGGTGAAACCCACCAACGCCATGCATAGGGGAGCCAACATGGCTCCAATCGCCATTACCGAGACCCGATAGAGACTTCTCAACTCGCTGTCTGCAAGCAAAGCTGTCGAATCGGGGTCTCCCGATGCCTGTCCGAGAATCATGCGAAAGGTCTCATACATTGCTGAATTGACCCACTCAAGCGCCTCGTTCGGCTTTGAAAACCCAATGACCACCAAAACCGACGCAACCACACCAAACAGGCAGGATGCCAGGTAACGGTACAGTGTCCGCTGTTCGGTAAGTGCAATCCAAACCGCACTTGCGACCAACAACACAGTCGGGATGAACAATCCGATCAGTAAAAGTATCCTGCCTTCCGGGCTGCCAAGAGCATCCCTGGAACGGATGAGCTCGGTTGCTGCCAACAGCAGGGCAACCAAGGCAACCGGAAGCAAAGCCACTTTCCGATCAGAAAACTTCGGGGCAAGAACCATCAAGGGGATGGTGAAGACCAAGTTGCCGATCATCAGCCGGGAAAGCACATAGCTTACACCCACCAAAATCAACATCTCTCTCCACGACTTGGTATCCAGACGGTTCATAGCACCCAACACAGGTTACTTCTTCTCGAACGGGAGGTACGCAAGTACGCGTGCCTTCTTGATCTCGTTGGTAACAGCCCTCTGGTGCTTTGCACAGCAACCGGTGATGCGGGCGGGAAGAATCTTTCCACGTTCGGTGATATAACGCCGAAGCATTTCAGGGTTCTTGTAATCGGGAGTCAGGTTCTGGGTACAGAACTTGCAAACCTTCTTGCGGAAGCTGGGCTTGCGACCACCCATCCTTCTGTCGCCTCTTCCACTCTTTCCATCCATATCGTTCATCATGGAATCATTATCGTCATCGCGCATGCATGTATCTCCTTGCACTACTGTCGGCTGCCATACAGCAGCTTCTTAGAATGGGATCTGGTCGTCGTCAAACTGCTCAGGGCCACCGATGTCCATCATGGGCACCGACTCCTGGGGAGCTGGGCGGGAACCGTACGATCCTTGGCTTCTGGCCGCAGGCTGTTCGCTGCGACCTCTCTCACTTCTTCCACCTTCTGCGGAAGAAGACGAGCTGGAAAGGAGCTGCAAAGAATTGACGGCAATTTCGACCCGGCTTCGGCTCTGACCGTCCTGTTCCCAGCGACTCTGCCTCAGCTCTCCGAGAATGGAAACCTGCCTGCCCTTCTCCAGATACTGGTTGATGGATTCGGCACTCTTCCCAAACATCGTGCAGTCAAAGAAGTTGGCCTCATCTTCCCAGCGATTGTCAGCCGTCCTCTTTCTACGGTTGACTGCGATAGAAAAACGACAGATAGCCATGCCTCCACTGGAATAACGAAGCTCGCTCTCCCTCGTAAGCCGGCCCACCAACGCGACCACATTCAAGTCATTTGCCATTCTGTGCTCCCTTCTTTGCGGATTATTTTTCGTTGTTTACAAACAAGTACTTCAGGATGTTGGTATTCAACAGGAATGCCTTCTCAAAGCCAAGGATCGTGCTCGGATCGGCTTTCATCTCGAAGTAGACATAATGTCCTTTCTCTTGTTTCTTGATGTCATAGGCGAGATACTTGACGCCCATGTCTTCCTGCTTGGTAATCTCTACCCCGGCAGCAGCAAAGGTGCTGGTCACAAATTCCAGGCCAGCGGTTGTGTTCTCTTCATTTGCATTGAAGATAACGGTGAACTCATAATTTCTCATGGTTCCTCCTTACGGACTAAATGATCCGCCCTCAAGAGCGGATAAAGAGGTTTCTCAGTAGCCTACCACACTTTCATGAAGTAGGTCAACAAAAGGGCGGTATATCCTACAATGCCACTGGCCCGAATATGAATTCTCCCAAACATTCATCAAATGATTTATTCCTGTCTGAGAGGGAGGTGTGGTTTAATGGGGGGAAGACCAGGGGAGAGAAGCCCTGAAGGAGAAAAAGAGAAGAGGAA
>Ga0334883_1000894_pt1 | contig 48517 bp, 44 predicted proteins | sample GraSluR1_MG_6_FD_207230 | JGI IMG/M metagenome (GOLD analysis project Ga0334883, IMG submission 207230) | Sludge microbial communities from methane-producing bioreactor in Wageningen University, Netherlands - Granular Sludge_09_05-R1 | ecosystem: Engineered > Bioreactor > Anaerobic >...
CTTGAAAAAATAGCGAAAGATACCCGCTTTTGCGACAGGGAGTTGATATACGCGATCTTTCTGGACGCAGGAGGGAAAGTCATTGAGGAAGAGAAGATATCTTTCGGAGGCCAGAGCGGAGCTTACCTTGACATACCGGTCTTTTACAGGAAGGCTGTCCGTATGAATGCATACGGGGTAGTCCTTGTCCATAACCATCCGGATGGAAGCTGCTCGGCAAGCAGGGAAGACATTGCGATAACTGATCATGTAAAAAAAGGACTTGATTTTCTGGGCGTGGAACTTGTCGGGCACTATATTGCCGCTGGAGGTCAGCTTACGCAAGTTCCATGATGCATACTGAGCCCATAAATGAGATAATATAAGGGTATATTTTGGTTTCGGGGAAATTTTTGAAAGCGGGTGGCAGGGTGTTGAAGTTCAGACCTAATTTGTTCAATTATGAAATAGGGATAGACATTGGTACAGTGAATACAGTCATTTTTTTGAAATCCAAGGGGATCGTTGTAAACGAGCCGACGGTCGTTGCCGTCAGGAATCTGGACAGGAAGGGCCAGAAAGAGATAATAGCTTTCGGTTCAGACGCTAAAAAAATGATCGGACGTACCCCTATAGGCATCAAAACTATAAGGCCGCTTGCCAACGGAGTCATAGCTGACTTTGAAATGACAGAACACATGATAAGGCATTATATGAAGAACCTCACAGGAACCGGGAATTTTTTCTCTTACCCCAGGGTAGCTGTATGCGTTCCGGCATGTGTCACCGAAGTTGAAAAGAGGGCAGTAGTTGAAGTTACTCTTGCTGCAGGGGCAAAGGAAGCCATAGTTGTCGAAGAACCCCTTGCAGCCGCAGTAGGTATTGGCATAGCGATCAATGAGCCGCAGGGCAACGTCGTTGTAAACATGGGCGGCGGCACCTGCGAAGTTGCGGTCATATCACTTGGCGGTATCGTTGTGAACCATGCAGTCAGGGTCGCAGGAAATGCATTGGATGAAGCGATAATTTCAATGATGCGGCAGAATTACACCCTTGCCATAGGAGAGAGTACAGCCGAAGAGATCAAGATAGCGATAGGGTCTGCCCTCCCAATGGAACAGGAATTATCGATGAACGTCAAGGGAAGGGACCTGGTCGACGGACTTCCTAAGGTGATAAGCCTGAGCTCTGTTGAGGTGCGCGAGGCACTTGAGCCTGTAGTTGTGCAGATCGAGGACACCATACGGTCAGCGGTGGAGCAGACACCCCCCGAACTTGTAAGGGACATTGTGGATCAGGGAATAGTGCTTTCCGGAGGCACAGCTCTTTTAAGGGGGCTCAGCCTCCGTTTTTCCGATGCTCTCAATGTGCCGGTCCACGTAGCGGAACAGCCTCTCTTCTCGGTGGCGCTCGGGCTCGGTAAAATTCTGGAGACTCCAAGGGAAAAGAGCAAAGTTTCTATAACGATCGACAGACAGGGCAGCTGACACATATTGCCCTGCCTTTTTAGGAAGATTTTGGAGGTGCTGTCGGAATGAATATTCTGGACAGAGAGCTTAGACCATGGCTGCACGGAGTTATTTCCGTGCTGTTGGGTTTTTGTGTGCTTTGGGCCATGATCACATTCCCTGAACTGCACAACACTTTCGTAGACGGCGTAAACAACATCCTCTATTATCCTGAAAAACCTGCCATAGAGCTAAGGGACATAGTTAAATACAGCAGCAACTGGGTGCTCGAGAGATCCAGCCTTCGGGAAAGGGTCACGAAGTTGGAGCTTCAGAACAGGGCTATGTCAGAGGAACTTCAGAAAGCCGGAATAAAGGTCCCTGTGCCAAAAGAGGGTAACGTGACAGCCAAAATAACACTTCGCTACCCTGATGATTGGTGGCAGGGATTCAGGATCGACAAGGGGAGCAGTGACGGCATAAAAGAGGGTGCTGCAGTAACTTCGGAAGGCTTTTTGATCGGCCGGGTAATAAGGGTGGATCGAAACTACTCCTGGGTCCAGATGATAACATCTTCCTCCTTCCTTATCGCTGCGGCCGTGGACGAGACTCGTGACCTGGGTGTCATCAACGGTGATGACAGAGGAAACCTTACGCTTCTCTATGTCCCCGAGGAGAGGAAGCTTAAGAACGGGATGGGAGTCTCAACGTCGCTTATGGGCAGACATGTGCCTCCGGGTATCCCTATAGGACGCGTAATTGGTGCAAAAGAGAGCAAGGACGGGTTCCTGCCAATCAGTATCCAGGCGGGTGCTCATCTTACTCAGCTATACAGCGTGGAAGTCTATTCCGGCGGAGATAAGATAGAATGATATATCTGATCGCGATCTGGTTGTTACAGGATTTTGTCCAGGTATTTTTAATGGGCTTTTTTATTGTTCCCAATATTTATTTGATGCTTCTGCTGATGATGTCCCTTTTACCTGCCACCAGGAAAGAGAAACAGATAATTCTTATCTGGGCGGCTTTTGCAGGAGGGCTGATATGGGATTTCAGGTGGACCAACCTTCCGGGAATGACTGCGGCACTGAATGCAGGGCTTGTGGCAGCCGCATGTTTTCTTTGGTACAAAATACCGGCACAGGGCAGGACAGTAGTCTTTTTTACATTTATACTCATTGCTTCGATCCTTATTTCCGGATTTGCACATTTTGCTTTATGGACGGTCCCAAGCCAGGTAGCCCTGAGACAGTTTTTTGTCCAGCAGTTTTTGGGCGTTCCGCTTGTTATCGTCTTCTCACTGATATATTGGAAGGTCTCAGACAGAAATGTCTAGCAGGCAAGCCCGATTTGACATAGACAGAAGGATAAGATTCCTTCAGTTCATGGTGTTGTTTACTGTTGCAATACTTCTTATGAGCCTCTTTTTCTTCCAGATAATTAAGGCAAACGAGTATGTAAGGCTGGCATCGCAGAACAGGCTCCGGATCATAAGAATGTCTCCGCCGAGGGGCACTATCACAGATTCCAAGGGAGCGCCTCTTGCTGTTAATGTAAGGACCTTCAGCGTTAACGGATATCCCATAGACCTTCAGCGGGAAGGCAGCATAAAACTGGTTTCATCGGTTCTTATGAGAAATGGGATCCCGATAAACGAAGAAGAACTTAAGAAACTGATCGAAAAGCAGTATTCTGCACCATACCGTGCAATAACAGTCGCATCGAATCTCACATTCGCCCAGGCAGCGGAGCTGATCACAGACAAGGATTTCAGCGAGGCTCTATTTCTTTCCCCGGTCTGGAAGAGGACCTATCCGGCGGGAAAATTTACAGCTCACGTGGTAGGTTATGTTGCAGAGATAACCAAAGACGAGCTGGAAGCAAGAAAGGAGAGCTCATACCGCGGGGGTGACATGATAGGCAAAAATGGGATCGAAGCCTGGTATGACGAAGATCTCCATGGATTGCCCGGTGAAGAGGTAATAGAAGTAGATGCAAAGGGGAGAAAACTGAGGGACATTTCCTACAGTCCCCCTAAAAAAGGCAGTGACGCAGTCCTGACGATAGACCTCTCCGCACAGCGCTATGCAGCGGAGCTGATAGGAAACTTCAGAGGAGCTGTCGTCGCAATGGATGTAAACGATGGCTCAGTAAAATGTCTTTATTCATCACCAAGCTACGACCCCAATCCTTTTACATGGGGTATCTCAAACAAAGAATGGGCGGCCCTGACAGACCACAAAGAAAGGCCGATGATGAACAGGGCCATTTCAGGGGGGTATCCGCCGGCATCAACTTTTAAAATAGTAACAGCCTCCTCTGTACTGGAGAACAAGGTGGCAACAACAAGCACAACAGTCAGATGTCCGGGATATTTTGAACTCGGCGACAGGCGTTTCAGATGCTGGCTGCGTTCAGGACACGGCACTGAGAATGTCATGAGGGCCCTCAGGGATTCCTGCGACGTATACTTCTATCAAACAGCGACCTGGCTGGGAATAGACAGATTGATCGCAACAGCCGAAAAATATGGTGTCGGAGAAAAGACAGGAATTGATCTTTTGGGAGAAATATCAGGGACTATCGCAGGGCCTGAATGGAAAAAGGAAAGGATCAAGGAAAACTGGTACGGCGGCGACACTGTCAATTATTCCATAGGACAGGGCTATGTACTTATGACTCCTGTCCAGCTGCTGAGAGCCTATGCTGCGATAGCCAACGGAGGCAGGCTCCCTAAACCAAGGATAAATTCAAAAGCTCCCCCTGAATACAGGAAACTTGAAGTGTCGCCCGATATAATAAAGATAATGCAGGAAGGCCTCCGGGAGGTCACCAGCACCGGTACCGGAAGGCGCGCGAGCTCTTTTGGCGTTCAGGTCGCAGGTAAAACCGGTACTGCCCAGAACGCACACGGAGAAGACCATGCGTGGTTTGCGGGATACGCACCGGTACAAGCGCCGCGCTACGCGGTAGTTGTAATTGCCGAAGCTGGAAAGGGCGGAGGGGCTGTCGCAGGACCAATAGTCGGAAAAATGCTTAACTTTCTTATAAATGGAAATAAATATGCCGAACCTGCCCCGGTCAAACCTAAAACAGAATAGGGGTGCATTAGGGAATGATGATACATCTCAAAGGAATACAGACAGGAATTTTACGATGTGTGGTCCCTGAGGAACTAAGCGAAAAAAAGATACTCGAAGAATTCGAGGAGCTTACTGTCAGCGGTAAGTCTCTGCTTGAGGGAAGCAGTGTCATAATGGATCTGCAGGGCAGAAGTTTCGGTGCGGCGCTCGTCGCCAAGATATGGAAATATTTCATTGAACCGACAGGATGCTCTGTTATCAGCTGGGCAGTAACAGATCCCGAAACAGCAGCTGCACTGCAGCGGATGGGAATGGATGTCGGGGATATTGACAATAGATCAAGGAAGGAAAGGCCCTCAAGCCGCAAAGGATCCAAAGCGCTTCTTTACACAGGAACGCTGAGGGGCGGTCAGAAAATAATGCATGAGGGAGATGTGATAATAACAGGTCACGTCAACGTCGGATCAGAGATTTCCGCCTGGGGACACATAGTTGTACTTGGAAAGCTAAAAGGCTTGGCACACGCAGGATCTAAAGGAGACGAAACAGCCTCTGTCTCTGCAAGGTCTTTCGAATCGGGGCAGGTCAGGATAGGCCGAAAAGTAGGATTGATAGATAAAAGCTCTGATATATGGGGCAAGGCTGTTGTTATAACTGTTAACGGGGATGAAGTGCTGCTCACAGAGTGGCCAGCGATATAGGAGGATGAAAGCATGGACTGCAGGATAATAGTAATTACATCAGGCAAAGGCGGTGTAGGAAAAACAACGACTACCGCCAACCTGGCTGTAGCACTGGCAAGCGAAGGACATAAAGTTGTTGCCGTAGACGGAGATGTAGGACTCAGGAACCTTGATGTGATAATGGGCCTTGAGAACAGAATAGTCTATACCCTGGTAGACGTTATCGAGGGCACATGCCGGCTCAACCAGGCCCTGATAAGGGACAAGAGGATCAATAACCTTTACATGATCCCAACAGCACAGTCAAGGACCAAGGATTCTGTGACATCAGATCAGATGCTCGATATATGTCAACATCTCAGAAAAGAATTTGATTATGTCCTTATAGACAGCCCTGCAGGCATAGAGGCAGGATTCAGGAATGCAGCTGCAGGTGCAGACGAAGCTCTTGTAGTCACCACACCTGAAGTATCGGCAGTGAGGGATGCTGACAGGATAATAGGTTTGCTTGAATCGATGGAAAAGGCCCCTATCAGCCTCATAATAAACAGGATCAAGCCAGACATGGTCAAAAGAGGTGATATGCTTGCAGTTCAGGACGTCCTGGATATCCTGGCTGTTGACCTTATAGGCACGATACCAGATGACGAAAGCGTAGTGACTTCATCCAACAAGGGTGAACCGCTGACATTTTCAAACGGGTCAGAAGCTTCTCAGGCTTTCTTGAACATTGCAAAAAGGATTTGCGGCAATGAAGTTCCTTTTATGGATCTCTCCGGAAATCAGAAGGGATTTTTCTCCTCCCTTCGCAGGTTTTTTGGAAAGTAGGTGGCAATTATTATGTTTGAATTCCTGTCGCGGCTTTTTTCGGTAGGCAAAAGCAAGGAAGTAGCAAAAGAGAGACTGCAGCTGGTCCTTATCCATGACCGTAATGATATCGCTCCGGAGAAGCTGGAAGCGTTGAAGGTCGATATGGTCAAGCTGTTAAAAAAATATCTTGACATAGATGAAAAGGGAATAGACATGAATCTTGAGAGGCGGAACCGGTCAGTCGCCCTGGTAGCCAACATTCCGCTCAAGAGCTCACAAAGGCCAGTAAGAGGAAGAAAAAAGAATGGCTGAAAAGAGCGGCAGCAGCTGGAGGGAGATCAGAGCCAACATTGATCTGCTAATGCTGTTTGCCACAATAGCTCTCTTTCTTCTTGGAATTTCTGCAATTTACAGTGCGAGTCCAAATAAGGCTTTTACACTATCTTCGTTTGCTGTTCGCCAGCTTATGTGGGGCGGGATAAGTGCTGTCATTTACGTAATGATATTAAGGATAGGCTATGAAAGGTTCCTGGATCTTGCCGGACCTCTCTTTGCACTGATGATGGTCGTTTTGATCCTGCTATTGGCAGTCGGTTACACTTCAAAGGGATCTCAGAGCTGGTTCAACCTTGGCTTCATGCGAATTCAGCCCTCAGAAATAGGTAAGGTAATACTGGCGCTTGCCCTGGCAGAAGTCTGTTCCAAGATACCTCCGACGGAAATAAAAGGCATAGCAGCGGCGATTGGGCTAGGAGGAGTAATGATAGTGCTGATACTTCTTCAGCCCGATCTCGGAAGCTCCCTTGTATACTCAGTTATGCTTTTTGCTGTGCTGATCGCTGCCGGAGCTCCCGTGAAATTCCTGTCGGGCATAGTGATCTCCATCCTGGCAATGCTCCCTGCCGCATGGATGTTTCTCAAGCCCTATCAGAAAATGAGGCTTATGGTATTTCTTGATCCCACGATAGACCCCCAAGGGGCGGGGTATAATGTAATACAGTCAAGGATAGCTGTCGGATCCGGAGGCCTTTTCGGAAAAGGATTCCTTCACGGTACCCAGGGCAAGCTTCACTTTTTACCTGAACCCCACACTGATTTTATCTTCAGCGTATTTTCTGAAGAGTTCGGCTTTATAGGCTGTCTGGTAGTTTTAGCACTTTTTACGGTGTTGCTTTTAAGGATGCTCAACGTTGCGTACTATACGAGGGAGACCAGGGGAAAATTGCTTTCGGCGGGAATCGTTGGATGGATATGGTTCCAGGTGACGGAAAGCATTGGTATGAGCATGGGACTGCTCCCTGTGACCGGTCTGCCCCTCCCGCTCTTCAGCTACGGAGGAAGCTCGCTATTGGCGGTGGCAATAGCACTGGCACTGATCCAGAGCGTGGTCATAGTATCAAGAGAGGGCAGGTTTTAATTTGAGATTACACGGACGGAATGTTCGATAATTCCTGACCGGTAAAATTTAGAGAGCAGGGGTGTTTCTGTCTTGAACACTCCCTGCATCAGGAGGATCATCAATATGTTATCAGAAAGAGGGGCTGACCCTCGCAGAGCTATCCTTGCTTCGGTCAAAAGGCCTTCAAGGTATACAGGAGGCGAGTGGGGAAGCGGCCCGGTGAAAAGCCCAGACTCAGATCTAGTCAGGGTCTGTTATGCTTTTCCTGATGTATACGAAGTGGGAATGAGCTACCTGGGATACCAAATACTCTACGGACTGACCAAGACCCTTCCGTTTGCTGATGCAGAAAGGGTCTATACCCCGTGGCCGGACATGGAGGAGGCCCTGAGGTCATCGGGCACAAAGCTTTGGGCACTTGAAAGCAGGAGGCCTGTTTCGGAGTTTGATGTCGTCGGCTTCACCCTTCAGTATGAACTCTCTTATACCAACATCCTGACCATACTGGATCTTGCAGGGGTCCCTTTTCGTTCTGAAAATCGAAAAGAGGGAGACCCAATTGTGATCGCGGGCGGTCCGGGTGCACTTGCTCCGGAGCCTATGTCGCCGTTTATCGATGTGTTCTGCGTTGGAGACGGAGAGATACTGGTACCTGAGGTACTAAGGGCGATACATGAACTGAAAGGCAGGAGCCGGGACGAAAAGATACGTGCGCTTTCAAAGATAGAAGGAGTCTATGTTCCCCTGATCAAACCGGATAAACCGGTGATGAGAAGGATAGCCGAAGACCTCGACTCAGTTTTTTACAATAAAGACATGATAGTGCCAAACACCGGCATTGTACATGACCGGATAGCGGTACAGGTCTTCAAAGGCTGCACCAGGGGATGCCGTTTCTGCCAGGCAGGCATGATAGACAGGCCTGTAAGGGAAAGAAGCGCAGCGTCAGTTGCTGCTCAGGTGGAAGAGCTCCTTCAGAAGACAGGATGGGAAGAAGTAGGACTGCTCTCACTTGCAACATGTGACTGGAGCGAGATGGGCGAGATACTTAAAAGATTTGGTCCCATGCTTAAAAACAATCAGATCAAGCTAAGCCTTCCAAGCCTAAGGGTCGACGCCTTCTCGGTCAATATGGCAGCTGAACTTGAGTCGATCCGTAAGGGCGGACTTACCTTTGCCCCGGAAGCAGGGACACAGCGCATGAGGAATGTCATAAACAAGGGCGTTTCTGACGAGGACATAGAAGCTGCCCTCGAAGCGACTTTTTCCCATGGCTGGGAGAGGGTCAAGCTCTATTTTATGATGGGACTTCCCACGGAGATGGACGAAGACCTTGCAGGCATACATGAGATATGCAACAAGGCAGTCTCGATAGCAAAAAGACACAAGCGCCGGGGGGATGTAAGCGTTTCACTTGCAGGCTTTGTTCCAAAAGCCCATACACCCTTCCAGTGGGAAGCACAGCTTGACCGACACACTCTGAGGGAGCGGGGCAGGTGGGTAAAGAACAACATAAGGAACCGTAAGGTGTCCATATCCTACCACGAGCCCGAGCAGACCTATATAGAAGGTGTATTTGCCCGCGGTGATGCCAGGCTTGCAGATGCAGTTGAAGAAGCGTGGAAAAGAGGAGAGCGGTTTGACGGATGGTCGGAATTCTTCAATTTCGAAAGATGGATGCAAGTCTTTGATGATCTTGGAATAGACCCTGACTCATATGCATGCAGGGAAAGGAGCCTGGACGAGATCCTTCCATGGGACCACATAGATTCGGGAGTTTCAAAGCAGTTCCTTCTGAGAGAGAGGGAAAAAGCTCTGATCGGAGATGTGACACGCGACTGCAGGGAAGGGTGCAACGCTTGCGGCTGGCAGGGAAGAACTGCCGTGAAAGGTTGCTCAAATGTTTAGGATTAGGATAATTTTCGAAAAAAAGGGTTGGATAACCTTCTTAAATCACCTTGACCTGCCGGTCTTATTTTCAAGGGCTGCAAGAAGAGCAGGGCTCTCACAGGAATTTACACAGGGTTTTTCACCCCACCCGCATATCAGCCTTGGCCCTGCGCTTGCTGCAGGAGTTGAAGGTGTTCAGGAACCCGCTGATTTCTGGTTCAATGAGTGGGATGATTCCTGCGCAGTAAGATGGAACGACAAGCTCCCCGAGGGGATACAGATATTGAAACATGCCGAAGTTGAGGGGCCGTCACTTTCAAAGCTGGCGACAGCGGCAATATACAGGATAAGCGGAGTTGGCTTCGAGCTTGGGAGCGATGCTCTGGAGACGCTTCAAAAGGAGATCGCGAGAACGGGGATACTCTATGAAGCCTCTATCGATAAAGGTTATGCGGTGCTTACTGTAGGCGATCTCGAACACTGCGGAGCCGGAAATCTTGTAAGGAGCCTCAAAGAAGAGGGAATATGCGAGGGATGGAAAGATCTTCATCTTATCCGAGAATGTGTAGGTACCTGGGATGCCGAAACCGGCACCATACTGCCGCTCATTTGATCCTGGAGGAATGAACATGACATCATTCGAACCGACAAAAAAAATAGTAGCAAATCTGATCGACCCCGAAGAGATCAGGATCGCCATCCTCGATGACAAGGGCAAACTTTATGATTTCTTCGTTGAAAGAATGCTTGAGCATCAGAGGACAGGAGAGATATACAAGGCCAGGGTGGACAGCGTCCTTCCCGGCATGCATTCCGCATTTTTAAACCTTGGGGATGGAAGGAATGGTTTTCTCTATCTTGATGACGTGCGTGGCATCGATGTAAAACCGGGGATCGAAATGCTGGTCCAGGTAGTCAAAAATGCGAGAAAGGGCAAAGGAGCCCGTGTCTCTCCAAGGATATCGCTGGCAGGCAGGTACATGGTGCTCATCCCGGACGGACATGAGACAGGCGTATCCAAACGAATAGAGGATAATGATGAGAGGGCCCGCCTGAGATCGATATCGAAAGAGATACGTCCGGATAGCTTCGGAATAATAATCAGGACAGTGGCAGAGGGCTGCGACAAAGAAAGCCTTGAAAATGACGTACAGGATCTCCTCGCCCAGTGGGATACCATAAAGCGCTACGCAGAAAAAAACAGTGCCCCATGCCTGATACACAAGGATCTTGGCCTGCTGGAGCGAGTTCTGAGGGATGATCTGACAGAGGACATAGACGAGATAGTTGTAGATACTGAAGAGGACAGGGATAATATCCAGTCTTTTGCAGAGCGTTTCTTTCCCGGCAAAAATATCGAAGTAAACCTCTACAAAGGCAAAACCCCGGTATTTGACGTATACAACATCGAAAACCAACTGCTGGAGCTGCAGGACAGGAAGGTCTGGCTTTCTTCCGGAGCATATCTTGTTATTGATCAGACCGAGGCCCTTACGGTAATTGATGTAAATACCGGAAAATTCGTGGGCTCGAAGAACCTCAAAGATACGATCTTCAGGACAAACATGGAAGCAGCCGAGGAAATAGCAAGGCAGCTCAGACTTCGCGCCATAGGCGGGATAATTGTCGTAGATTTTATTGATATGGACACAGAAGAGTCGAACCAGGAACTTATCCACGAGCTGCATGAGCTGTTCAGAAACGACAGATGCAAGGCAAGGGTCTATGGAGTGACAGGTCTGGGGCTTGTAGAGATAACAAGAAAAAGAGCCAGGACAGATATTAGAGCCGCTCTCAGCCATGGCTGTCCCTTCTGCGGAGGCTTAGGCTGGGTCCCGCGTGAAGAGAGCATAGCTCTTCAGATAAAGAGATTCATAAGGAAGATTACTATGTCTTCAAGATCTGAGGCCCTCCTGATCGAAGCATACTCATCCATTGCGGAATATACAGCCGAGACCTTCCTGGCATCATGGGAAGAGGAATTCGACAAAAAAATATTTATCAGGGGCTGTCCGGAGTTCTCATGGGGAAAATTCAGGCTTGATGCTCAGGGAAGCCTGGTACAGATAGAACACAGGATAAACGCACTACAGAAAAGAGAGGGCTGGGCAATTGTACATAAGTCGTCTTCAGCTTAAGGGATTTAAGAGTTTCGGCGGATCCCACGACCTTATACTCTCATCGGGATTCACGGCAATAGTAGGGCCAAACGGAAGCGGCAAGAGCAACATACTTGATGCGCTCAGATGGTCGTTGGGCGACAGCCACGCCGGGCGGCTCCGCATATCGAGGCAGAGCGACCTACTTTTTCAGGGATCCATCAGCCTCCCTTCAGCAAAAGAAGCGGAGGTCCTCCTTCAGCTAAGGGAAGATTCAAGGGCCTGTACAGTAAAAAGAAGAGTTACAGCCCCTGACGGAAATACGATGCTTTTTGTCGATAATTCCAGAAAAACACTGATCGAGCTGGATGAGACGAAAAGGGACTGGAAGCTTGAGGGAGACAGGTTTGCTTTCATTGGCCAGGGAGAAGTTGCCGAGGTCATCCAGCAGAGACCTCTGGCGAGAAGGATGCGCCTTGAATCCCTGTTCGGAATAGATGTCTACAGGAAGAGGCGCATGGACGCTTCTGACAGGCTTGTTACCGTTAAAGAGGAATATGAGCAGCTGAGGAACGTTATGGCAGAACTGCAGGCACGCCGTGAAGAGATCGCTCCCGAAGTTCGGAGAGCGTCAGAGCTGAGGGAGATACTCGATAAGATCGAGGAGGAGAGAAAGCTTTTATACTGGCTGCGAAGGAACAGGTCAGAGCTTTTGATCGTGGAACTCGATGAAAGCCTCGAAGAATATAAAAAAGAACAGTCAGTCGTGCTGGGCTGGTCTGACCTATGGAAAAAAGCACTGACAAAACTGGAAAACGACCTTGTTTTGCTTTCCAGGGAAAAGCAGCAGCAGACCTGGGAGCTGGAACAGAGCAAAAAGAGTTACGACGGGCTGATAAAATCCGGATATGCCTCTGCATCAAACCTGAAAGCTTCAAAAGAAAGGCTTGACCAGGCAGCGGAGGAACGAAGAAAAGCAAAAGAGCACATGGAAGTTCTCCTGGAAGAGCAGAAAAAGACTCAGGAAGAGAATAAAAAAGCACGGGAAGAACTTGAAGCGGGACAAAAGGCACTTGAAAAAATAGAGAAAAAATGGCAGGAATACAACCTCCGGCTCAAAGAAGAAAAAGAGCAGAGGGAAGCCTGGAACAATGAAAAAGGCCGTTTGGAGGCCGAACTGCAGCAGATCAGAGCGAAACTTTCATTTCTGGGCAAAGACCTGCTCGAGATCAGGAATAAAAAAGCGGGTGCACCAGACCCCGGCAAAGATATAGATGCAGAGATAAAGAAGCTGGGAAGAGAGAGAGACATGCTGTTAAAAGAGCAGGATGAGATAGTCTCCCTTCACGGTGATCTCTATGCCAAAGTCCAGACCCTTGCGGCAGAACTGCAGCGAGCCAGAAGAGAAGCCTCCAACTCAAGGTCAAAGCTCAACGAGGTTACAGAGGCAATGCAGGCAGACCTCTACCCCCGCCCCGTACAGTACCTTCTCTCCGCAGCAAGGCTGAACAGGCTTGATGCCTCGCCCCATGCCGTAGTGGATGTCTTTACCTGTGATCCGATCTACTCGACTGCGCTTGAGGCCTACCTTGGAGGCAGGCAGTTCCAGCTTCTGGTAGAAGATCTTGAAGAAGCCGGCCGATGCATAGACAAACTGAAAGTCAACGCAATAGGGAGGGCTACATTCCTCCCCCTTGAAAGATGCCGGCCCAGGTATCCCGACAAGCAGTTCAGGCTGCCCAAAGAAGGAGTAACCGGATGGGCGATAGATCTGCTCAAAGTAGATGAACACTGGCTCCCCGCAATTCAGCAGATAATGGGCGACCTTCTGATCGTTGAATCTTACGCAGTCGGGCAGGAACTGGTCAGGTCAGGCTTCAAAGGACCCGTTGCCACGCTTGAGGGAGATGTTTTCCAGCCGGGAGGAACTGTATCAGGCGGAAGATCGCAAAAATCAGGGAAGACAATAGAAATGAAGGCCCAGTTGGTGAAGCTTGAGCAGGATGCCGCAAGGTTCACATCAACTGCGGAACATCTGGCGAAAGAGTTCAAAGATGCGGAAGCACAGGAGCTAAGGGTATCAGAGCAGAAGGAAGATTATACAAGGCGGATAAGGGAATTTGACGGAAGGATCGCCCTTCTTGATGATGAAAAAGCCTCTTACTCAAAGGAGCAGAAGAGGATGGAGGGAGAACGGGGAAGGATACTGGAAGCGGTCGCAGAGGCTGGCAGACAGTGGAACTCCGTGCTTGCGTCCCTTTCTGAACTTGAGAAAAAATGGGACAGCCCCTCAAAACTCGAGGATGACCATCTGATCATTGAAGAGAGAGAGAGGCTTCGCTCAGAAGCTGCCGTTATGGCAGAGAGGCTAAGCTCCAGGTTCGCACTCATGGAGAGGGTCAGCAATGAGATCAGGTCCGAAGAGCGCAAGATATGGAGTCTGGATGAAGAGATGTCAGAGCTTGACCAGAGATGTGTCCGCGAGAGGGCCGGACTTGCAAGGGTAGGTAAGGGCTGTCTTGAGATATTTGAAAGAAGGAAGGTACTCACGGAAGAGATAGAAAGGCACGTAAGCGGTTTCTCAAAGCTGGAATCGAAAAGGGACCTGATAAGAAAAAAAACGGCCTCTGCCGACCTGCGCTCAAGATCCGCCCTCGAAAAAGTCTCTGCTTTTGAAATCAAGAGGGGAGAGACTGAGAGGGAGCTTGAGGAACTGATCAACACATGGGAAGATCAGTACCCATATCCGGGAGGATCGGCACTGCCTGAGGATGAGGATATTGAGGATCTCAGAAAGAACATTCGCGACGGCGACAGGAAGATCAAAGCATTCGGCGAAGTTGACATGGGAGTGTTGTCAGAGGACAGAAACCTCAGGGACAGGCTTGCCTTCATGGGCGAGCACCTTGATGACGTAAGGGCCAGCGCAGCGGAGCTTGAAAAACTCATTGCAGATGCAGACAGGCAGGCATATAAAGTTTTCTCGGATGCGCTCCAGGAGGTGGACAATAGGTTCTGCTCCCTCTTCCAGAGACTGTTCGGAGGCGGAGAAGCCCACCTTGAGATGATAGAGGGAGAGACGATATGGGATACCGGTGTCGATGTAGTTGCAAGGCCTCCGGGTAAACACCCGCAGAGCATAAACCAGCTCTCCGGAGGGGAACAGTCCCTTGCAGCCATATCGCTTCTCTTTGCTTCAATGGAAGTCGCCGGCTGTCCGCTTGCAGTGCTGGACGAGGTAGATGCCGCGCTTGACGAGGTCAACCTCAGAAGGTTCTCCGAGCTTGCCAAGGAGTATGCAAAGAACAGGCAGGTACTTGCCATGACACACAGGAGGGTGACCATGGAAAGGGCAGACGTCCTTTACGGAGTCACGCTCTCCGAACCGGGACTTTCCCAGGTAATAGGAGTAAGGCTGGAGGACTGGGCCTGATGAATGAAAGCCGTGAAGATCTGCTCAGGGGGGAACTGAAGATAAAGCAGCCCCGGGAGAACGAGGGACCTCGGGTCAACCTTGACACGATACTTCTTGCCCATTTCACAAGGCCCAAAAAGGGCGAGAGGATACTTGAGATCGGCTGTGCGCACGGAGCTGTTTCCCTTATACTTGCAAAACGCGGCCATACTGTTGAAGGAGTAGATATTCAATCCCACCTTATAGAGATGGCAGGAGAAAATGCTGCGGAAAACGGCCTGGAAGATAAAGCAAAATTTTACACCGGAGATATTAGGGATCACAGGAAGATGTGGGAGGCACAGAGCTTCGACAGGGTGGCAGTGAATCCGCCTTACTTTGAGAAGAATAGCGGCAGCGTAAGTCCTTCAACGGCCCTTGCAACGGCGTTGAACGGTTTGAATTGCACACTTGAGGAACTTGTACAGGCATGCCGTTATCTTTTGAAAAACAAGGGATACCTTGATATAGTAATACATGCGGGAAGAGTGGGAGAACTTCTGGCGTTGCTGGACAAATACAACATTGCGCCCAAAAAGTTCAGGGCAATTCATCCAAAACCCGGTGCAGAAGCATCTGTGGTCCTTATAGAAGCAGTGAGGGCCTCAAAGCATGGACTCAGGATCGAAGCTCCCTTATTCGTCCTTGACGAGGATGGCAAAGAGACTCCGCAGCTGCTGGAAGCCTACAGAACGGGAGGAGAGTAAAATGCCCCTTATAGTTGTCCCGACACCGATAGGCAATCTGGAAGACATGACGGTCAGAGGCCTCAGGATACTCCGAGAGGCGGACATTATCGCATGCGAGGATACCAGGCACACACTGAAGCTCCTGAATCACTACGAAATAAAGAAGCCTCTCATCTCATACCATAAGTTCAACGAGACGGAGAGGCTTGAGACCCTGCTTAAACGAATACGCGAGGGCGAGACTGTAGCACTGGTATCAGACGCCGGCACACCCGGAATATCAGACCCGGGGATGATACTGATACAGGCCGTCATCGAAAAAGGTCTTCCAATGGATGTTCTGCCCGGCGCAAATGCACTCCTTCCTGCGATACTGCTTTCAGGGATGGGGATGGACTCATTTACCTTTATTGGTTTTCTGGACGGGAAAAAAGAAGAAAAAAAGTCCAGGCTTGAAGAATTGAAGCACAACGTGCAGACCCTCGTTTTCTACATGGCTCCGCACAGGTTGCTTAAAGAGCTGGAGTTGATGGGGAACGTACTCGGAGACAGGTCCGCAGTGCTGGTCAAAGAGATAAGCAAGGTGCATCAGGAATCGATCCGCGGCACGCTTTTGACATTCAAGGATATCCTCAGCGAGGATAAGATCCGCGGAGAGTTTGTCTGCATAGTCGAAGGAGCAAAAGAGACAGTTCCGGTCCTTGATGATAGCGTTTGGATGGACGAGGTGCTCATGATGTGCAAAGCGGGTGAATCGACAAAAAATGTTGCAAACTTGCTCTCGATAAAGTATTGTATCCCACGAAACAGAATAAAACGGTACATTCTTGAGAATTGTACCGGGGAGGTTGTATAAATGTCCAAAGAAAATTTCTACATCACCACACCGATATACTATGTCAACGATGTTCCCCATATCGGGCACGCCTACACGACGATAGCGGCGGACGTCCTGGCTCGCTGGCACAAGTCCGGGGGAGAAAACACCTGGTTTCTTACCGGCACCGATGAACATGGCCAGAAGATCCAGACAGTAGCTGAGAAGAGAGGCATCACACCAAAAGAACTTTGCGATGAGGTCGTGCTGAATTTCCAGAGACTTTGGGGTGTTCTTAACATATCCAATGATGATTTCATAAGGACTACGGAACCAAGACATGAAAAAGTCGTTCAGGAAATATTCAGGCGCCTCATGGCCAACGGCGATATTTACAAGGGAGAGTACGAGGGATGGTACTGTGTCCCATGCGAAACATACGTTCCCGAAGCCCAGATGGGAGAAGGCAACACCTGTCCCGACTGCCACCGGCCGCTTACAAAGATGACAGAGGAGACATATTTCTTCAAGCTTTCGAAGTATGCCGAGCCCCTGCTCAAGTATTATGAAGAGAACCCCGAAGCAATCATGCCAAGGTCAAGGTACAACGAGATAATCAGTTTTATTAAGAGCGGTCTTCGTGACCAGTCTGTCTCGCGTACGACACTTGACTGGGGGATCCCGCTTCCCGGAGACGAAAAGCATGTCATCTATGTCTGGTTCGATGCTCTCATCAACTACCTCTCGGCTCTCAACTTCCCTGAAGAGGGAGCTCTGTGGCAGACATACTGGCCTGCGGTGCGCCACCTTGTCGGAAAAGACATAATAAGGTTCCACTGTGTCATATGGCCGGCCATGCTTCTTGCACTCGGTGTAAATCCGCCGGTCAGGGTCTTTGCTCACGGATGGTGGACTGTTGAAGGCGAAAAGATGTCAAAATCTGTCGGCAACGTTGTAGATCCCTTTGAAATGGCGGATCTTTACGGTGTAGACGCGTTCCGTTATTTCGTGCTTCGCGAGGTTCCTTTCGGCAACGACGGAGATTTCTCTGAAAATGCCATGGTACACAGGATAAATTCAGATCTGGCAAACGATCTTGGAAACCTTCTCAGCAGAAGCCTCCAGATGATAGAGAAATTCCGTGGAGGGGAACTCCCCCAAAGCTTTAAGAGCGAGGATATCGATAAAGAGATAGAGGATCTTGCAAACAAAACAGTTAAGGAAATGGAGACATTCATGGATCGTTTTGCTTTTGACGAAGCCCTGAAAGCTCTCTGGACATTTATCAGCCGTTCAAACAAATACATTGATGAGACACAGCCGTGGAAGCTTGGTAAAGAGGGCGAGATCGAAAGGCTTGATGCTGTACTCAGGACACTTTGGGAATCACTCCGGCTTTCCTCAGTACTTGCAGCTCCCTTTATGCCCGAGACATCCGCCCGTATCTGGGAACAGCTTGGCCTGACAGGAAGTCCGCTTGACGGAGGACGTGCTTCATGGTCATGGTGTGGCACAGAGAGCCCTGTGACAGTGAAGAAAGGATCCATACTTTTCCCGCGCATCGACATAGATAAATGGAAAACAGAAAAAGAGGCCCGTGATCTTGAAAAGAGGGCGGCGGCAGACCCTACAGCATTTTATAATTTCGATGACCACGAAGCCGAAATTGGGATAGAAGATTTCAGCAAACTGGAGTTCAGGGTAGCGTTGGTCGAAAAAGTAGACGTAGTTCCCAAGGCAGACAAGCTTTACATCCTGAGCCTAGACCTTGGCTATGAAAAACGCACGATAGTATCAAGCATCAGAGAGTTCTTCAAGCCCGAAGAGCTTGAAGGCAAAAAGATAGTGGTGCTGTGCAACCTGAAACCGGCTAAATTCCGCGGAGTACCCAGCAATGGGATGCTTCTCGCGGCAGAAAGCCCTGACACCAGAAAGGAATCTCTCACGCTTCTGACGGTAATGGATGATTCCATACCGATAGGAAGCAGAGTCCACTAAAAAACATCGGGGGCGGGCACAGCGGCCCGGTCTCTAAACATACCTGAAAAGCGAAAGCCTGACTGAAACGGACATACTCCTCCCTGATTCAACAAGAGGGGAGGAGCCGTCCTTTTGAGCGGGCATGATCTGAACTTATTTGGTACGGCAGGCCTATAAGCCTGAGCCCTCCTCTATTTAAGAAAGGGGCAGAAGTATGTTTCTTGTAGATACTCATTGCCATCTGAACAAAGAATATTATCCGGACGGTCTTTCAGAAGTCTTCAGAAACGCCCTGAAGTCTGATGTGAAGCGTCTCCTTTTTGCCTCGGCAGACCTTGCTTCCACCAGGGAGGCAGTGACCCTGGCTGAAACTCACGAAGGAGCACCGGAGATCTGGGCGCTTGCAGGAGTCCATCCTCACGAAGCTTCCTCCGTTTCTGGGGGTCTTCCAGAAGAGCTGGAGGCCCTCGCCAGGAGCAGCAAGGTATCCGCAGTCGGCGAGATAGGGCTGGATTTCTACTATGATAATTCTCCAAGGGAGATACAGCGGGAGGTATTCCGCTCTCAGGTATGCCTTGCAAAAAAAATAAACAAGCCCGTTGTTATCCATGTAAGAGATTCTGCAAAGAGGTCATCAGGAGATGCCAATTCCGAGACACTGGCTATTCTAAAAGAGGAATCAGCCGACCTGATAGGCGGAGTCATACATTGTTTTTCCGGAGACAGGCAGAATGCGATCGATGCACTTGATATGGGTTTTTACATATCTTTTGCGGGACTTGTCACGTATCCAAAAAACAAGGCGCTTAGGGAGATAGCAATGGACACAGTCCCTCTTGACAGGATACTCTGCGAGACAGATTCACCATACCTTGCCCCGCAGCAGATAAGAGGCAGGACAAACGAGCCGTGCCATGTCCGTGAAGTTTATGAGATGATATCGATGCTCAAGGGCATGTCGCTCGAAGAATTTTCCGCAGCTGTCAAAGAGAACGGCGAAAGGCTCTTCGGCTGGGGAGGTACGGATAATGTTTGAGTACAGGCTTATTGCACAATGTCCTGAGACGGGCGCACGTGCAGGAGAACTCATAACGCCGCATGGTGTTATAGAGACCCCTGTCTTCATGCCTGTTGGCACTCAGGCCACTGTTAAAGCGATGACGCCGCCGGAACTTGAAGAGATCGGAGCTCAGATAATCCTTGGCAACACATACCACCTCTACATGCGTCCCGGGGCGGATATCGTAGAAGAGGCAGGCGGGCTTCATAAGTTCATGCAGTGGCACCACCCCATACTCACCGACAGCGGCGGGTTTCAGGTCTTCTCCCTTTCAGAACTTAGAAAGATAACGGATGAGGGGGTCGAGTTCAGATCCCACCTTGACGGCAGTAAACACTTCATGCGCCCCGAAGATTCCATGGACATACAGCAGAAGCTTGGAAGCGACATAGCGATGGCTTTTGACGAATGCGTCGTCTGGCCGACCACTGAAGAGTATTCAAGGGCAGCCATGGAGAGGACTATAAGTTGGGCCGGGAGGTGCAAAGAGCACCATTCGAGAGAGGATCAGGCCCTTTTCGGGATAGTGCAGGGGTCGATGTTTGAAGCCCAGCGGATAGAATGCATAAAAAGACTTGAAGATATCAGCTTTTCCGGCTACGGGATAGGAGGCCTCTCAGTAGGGGAATCCCATGAGGACATGTACAGGATCCTTGATGCATTATGCCCGGAAATGCCGGTCAACAAGCCCCGTTACCTGATGGGTGTCGGACATCCCGCCAACCTGATCGAGGGGGTGGCTCGCGGCATAGATATGTTTGACTGTGTCCTGCCCACGAGAAACGGAAGAAACGGCGGCGTGCTCACGAGCTTCGGAAAACTTAACCTCAAGAACAGGGGCTTTGCCAGGGACTTCACCCCGATAGACCCTTCATGCGGATGTTACACATGCAGGAACTTTACAAGAGCCTACATCAGGCACCTATATACTGCAGGAGAGATACTTGCTGCCAGACTTTGCAGCTGGCACAACCTTTATTTCCTTGTCAACCTGATGAAGGATGCCAGAAGGGCAATAATAGAAGGCCGATATCCTTCGTTCCGGCGTGATTTCTTCAGTAAGTACAACGAAGGACCGATCCGGCCATGATGAGCAGAATGGAAGAGAAACTGGAAGGACGCAAGACCGGGATCGATGGTGAAATGCTCTCGGAGATAGGTCTGGCAGCCCAAAAAATTCTTTCCGGAGAGCTTGTCGGCTTTCCTACCGAGACAGTCTACGGTCTTGGGGCAAACGCCCTTGACGCAGAAGCAGTAAAGAAAATATATTCTGCCAAAGGACGTCCTTCAGACAACCCTCTGATAATCCATGTCTGCGACATAAAAATGGCCGAGTCGGTGGTCGAGCTCAACTGGCGCGCGAGGTTCCTCATGGACACATTCTGGCCCGGACCACTCTCTCTTGTGCTGAAAGCGAAAAGGATCGTTCCTCATGTAACACGGGGAGGACTGGATACTGCTGCAATAAGAATGCCGGATAATCCAATAGCACTTGAACTTATCCGTGCCGCCGGGGTTCCGATCGCCGCTCCAAGCGCCAACAGAAGCGGAAGGCCAAGCCCCACAGACGCAGTGACGGTTAGAGAGGACATCGGAGATGCAGTGTCGATGGTCCTTGACGGTGGACCTGCAGTAGTGGGCCTGGAATCCACCGTACTTGATGTAAGCGGGGAAGATCCTGTGCTCTTAAGACCTGGCGGAGTCTCCAAAGAAGAGATAGAGAGAGCTCTCCATATACCTGTCCTTCTGCCGTGTGACGGGGAGTCGACCAAACGTTCTCCCGGAACACGCTACAGACACTATGCTCCCGAGGTCCCCCTTGTGCTGACGGACAGCTCATACAGCAGTGAGGCAGAGGGCAAAAAATGGGCATGGATAGGGACATCCGAACCTGAGCATTCACCTGCCGTAAAGATCATATTCAGGGATACAGAGGAATATGCCAAAGAACTTTTTCGTGCCCTGAGGACGATCGAAAAAAGCGGAGCGGAAATAATTATCGCTCAGATACCTGACGAAAGTGGTATCGGACGTGCTTTGAAGGACCGTCTGATACGCGCTTCAGGCATTTGACGCGGTTCGGTTACAATGCTATAATTTGCGCTGCTTCCGGGGCGTAGCGCAGTCTGGTTAGCGCGCCTGGTTCGGGACCAGGAGGTCGGAAGTTCAAATCTTCTCGCCCCGACCATCTCGAAATAATGCCCCCGGCGAATGCCGGGGGTTTTGTTTTTCAGCAATTTTCCATATTTGACTATCGCTGTTCAATCTGTTATAGTCTTCAAGTGAGGTGATTTCTGTGCCTGAGGATAAGACCGTCGCTCAAAACCGTAAAGCGCGGCATGAGTACTTCATAGTAGAGTCTTTTGAAGCCGGACTGGTCCTTTCGGGAACAGAGATCAAATCAGTAAGGGAAGGCCAGGTAAACCTCAAGGACGGATATGCCAGGGTAGAGAACGGAGAGTTATGGCTTTACAACGTTCATATATCACCCTACGAAAAGGGAAGCTACTACAACAAAGAACCTTTAAGGCCGAGAAAGCTTCTTGTACACAAGTCTGAGATCAGGAAACTTCTGGCAAAAACAAGAGAAAAAGGTCTTACGCTCGTGCCCCTGAAGATATACATCAAGCAGGGAAGATGGGCGAAGTGCGAAATTGCCGTAGCAAAAGGCAAGCAGCTCCATGACAAAAGAGATACTGCAGCAGAGAAGGATGCTAACCGCGAAATGGAGCGGGCTATCCGCAACAGGTCGCGCGAAGGCTGATCATCTGCAGTATTGAAAGCGGGACCGGATAATCCGGCTCGTACATAAGGGGACGTATGGTTTCGACAGCAGGTTGGAGGATCGGGAGGAGCGGGTCGAGGATGGGGAATCCTCGTTAATCCGGCTCCAAAACAATAATCGTCAATAACGATTACGCACTCGCTGCTTAAGTAAGCGGCGCGCTCTCTAAAGCTTCCGTCATCGGGCTCTAGAAGAGTGTCACAAAGATGACTGGGATCTCTTCAGCGCTTTCTGGGAGAGGTTCGAGACTCTAGGGAAGGCTTGGAAATGCGGATCCTGTCTTTGGGAGCCGCAGATCCGAAATTAAAACAGAGACTACACTCGTAGTGCCTCCCAGATTGGCCCCTGTTGGACCGGAGTTCGAATCTCCGCGTCTCCACCAATAACATAGATAGACCCTCTTGAAGGGTCTATTTTTTTTATTGTAAGATAGATGAAACTGGCTAAAAATCTGGTTTTATTGGGTAATATTTCTTCCTTTGACTGTTGAAGGTTAATAGACTAGAATGAACCTTATTGATATAAAGGTGTTCTATAAGTTACACTACAACTCTAAAAAATGACGTTATAGTGTAACTAGAAGGTCTAGATACAGTCATATACAGTCTTTGGAGGAATCGCTATGATGACAGATAAGGAAGTTCGCGCTCTGCAGCCGCAAGATAAGAGGTATATGCGCTCGATCGGATCTGGTTTATATATCGAGGTAGTCCCGGCCGGCCATAAATACTGGTGGTTGGTGTTTATGCAGAACAATAAAAGAAGAAAAATTCTTTTGGGGAAATATCCGGAGCTTTCATTGAAGGAAGCCAGGATCGTCTGTGCGGACAAAAGACGCTCTGTCGATATTACACTTGGCAAAGTTCCGTCGGATCTTAAATTTTCTGAGCTGGTATGGGATTGGTATAAAACTAAGATCGCTCCGAAGGCACATAGCTATTCCAGAACGGTCGAAGGACGGATACAGCAGTATGTTCTGCCGCCGTTTATCAACAGGGCTGCTGCGGATATTAAGCCCTGGGAGATCACCGCGGTTATCAAGGGCATCCAGGAAAAGGGATATATAGATACATCCCACAGGATCCTGAGCATCTACAAATCAGTTTTTCTTTATGGCATTGGCCTGCATGCCTGTGTCTATGATCCTACGTCAGGTACCGGCGACGTGATCATATCCGTCCGGCATAAACATATGGCTTCCGTGACGGATCCGCGCGACGTGGCGGATCTGATGACTAAAATATTTTACTACCGGCAGCCGAAGGTGCGGAATGCAATGCTCTTTTCAGCCTATACTTTCTGCCGGCCGGGAGAGGTCCGTGGCACTCAGTGGAGCGAGATCGATTTTGACAGGGCAGAGTGGCGGATCCCGGCGGAGCGCATGAAGATGCGGCGGATACATCTGGTGCCGCTTTCAACGCAGTCATTGAAGATCCTGGAGGATCAAAAAACGATTCTGGAAGCTGCGGACAATAGATCACAATATGTTTTCCCTTCTGAGCGGGGTCCGCATATTCCTATGAGCGCGGATACTGTGAGGGTGGCCATAAGGTCCCTGGGTTTTGGCCCAGAGCAGATGACGAGCCACGGGTTCCGCAGTATGGCGAGTACGATCCTCAATGAGTCGGGACTTTGGAAGCCGGACGCTATCGAGCGGCAGCTGGCCCATGTGCCTGGGAACGACGATGTGAGGTTCGCTTATAATTACGCGCAGTATCTTCCTGAACGCATCAAAATGATGCAGTGGTATGCAGATTATTTGGATGGGCTTAGAGAATAAAAGCCTGAGACAGAACGAGTATATTGATATTGCAAATTTTATGGTTATGTGCAAAGATACTGAATATATTTTCGTAATATCAACGATAAATATCAATGGGGGTTTGTACAATGGATGAAAACAAAGAAATAAAGCGAGATATCAAATTGCAGGTGGATCCCTCAATTACATCAATCTTTAGCGATACAGTAACAGTCTCTCTTTCAGGCGAAAGTGCAAGGTTGATTTTTTCTCAAAAACTTGCCTCTCTTGGGACTGAGACGGATGATTTGTTTACACATAAAGTTGTGTCTTCTGTTGAGCTTACCCTGCCTTTTTTTATAAGGATGATCGATTTATTAAATAATGCAGCTGGACAAATTAAGGGGAAAGAAAAATCCTGACAGCCGATATGAACATATTTGAAACGACCGACCCTTTGGGAAATAAGGTAGTATTGACGGAGTCTAAGTATGAAAATCACGTTTTGGGAGACCACCCGCATGAGCGGAGAATGAGGGAATTAGTTACTATTTATGCGGAAAGTGTTGTGAGTGATCCTGATTTAATCATAAAGACTACTTCGGAAGAAACAAATATTCTTCGATATAAATACGAAAGTAAAAAAAAGACAAGAACAGATGGAACAGTTATTGTTAACGTAATAACATCCGTATCTGATGATCCTGAAGGTGTAAACGAAGTAATAACGGTTATTCCAAAGCGAACAGAGACTCCCATAATGTCGGACGGAACTGTTCAGGGTGGAGGTGAGGTAATATATGAGCGCAGTGCTGACTAAGATTAGACAGAACCAATTTAAAATAAAAAGTATAAATTACGACAGTAAGAACGATGTATTGCGTTTATATTTTTGCGCCTCTCCATATTCTTTTTCATATGATGAAGACATGCCTCATGATGTAATAATCAGCAGGGCAATTGAAGATGGTTCAGTAGTTGCGATGCTTGTTTTCGATTATAAAATAAGGGATAAGGTCAGGTTAAAAAAGTATTATCCTGATATCCCATGGGAAGATGTTAATATTGATTTTTCCAGGGGTTCTTTTGCTAAAGGAAAATACTATAAAGAAAAAGACATCTAATAAACATTGCAAGTCATAAAAAGCGAGAGGGAACAGCCCCTCTCGCTTTTTATGTTTATGGTTTGCAGACTTTGCATGGTTTGTGGCCGGCGGCGATCGCGGTTTCTCTTGTTTGATAGTAGACGATGTTTTCCGGGTCTATTTTCTTTGCCCATTTGCATAAGGTGTAGTGGAAGGGCTCTCGAAGCTTTGATGCAACGTATGGGCCGGAAGCTGCCGCTACGGAAGCTAATAGCAGAAGAATGACAACGAAAAAATCATAAGTTTTTTCATGCCTATAGTTTCCTTATGGAATAATCATTCTTGGAGTTACTGCGTCCACCAAAAACTGAGTAAGTAATATCATAACCGGGTAAAATGCTTTTGTAGGAGAAAGCATTGTCCTTCTTACTGATTTTATTTGATGCTTGAATTTATCGATGCTCATAGTGTAAGGGTCTGTCGAATAATCATTTTTTCTTACGTCTTCGTAAAGTTCATAAAAACACTTACTTAAAGCCGTATAGCTGGAATCTTTGTACCATAAAAATATTAGAAGGATCGAGGATAATATTAAGGTTTCTTCATCATGCAATTTCATTATCATAAAAGCGGCAGCCACTAAAAATGCCGACCCTTTACATACCATCAATAGGTTGTTGGTTCTGTTTATTGCTGATAATATGAATTCAAGATGTTTTTCGCGACTGTATATTTCGACTTCATTTCTCGGTGTATACATTTTCGTTCCTCCATCATTGTGTTTTTTTTAAAGCGGCATAAACCAGCTCTCCTTTTCTTGTCAATATCCACTTGCTGTGTCCTGATGGAATTTCAAGGTTTTCAATAAGGCCGAGCCGACACATTTCTGTTCTTAGTATAGGGAATCCTCTGACGATGTACATTGTTATGTTGGTGCATTCACGGGGATACTTTGTTCTGTTTTCCAGTAGCGCTTCTTTCATATCAGATTCGTCCGCTGGGGTACCAAATAGGCGGGGAGCTATAAGCATAAAGCAACTTTCTAGGCTGAATTCTTCCTTTGATGGATCTCCATTGATTACAACATCTATGGGTATTTGTGTAGATTTCAGCTCGGACACTGTTACGCTGATGTCTTTAATCGTAACCAGCGGACTGTTTTTTGATTCGAGGGGAGTAGCTATAAACTGGTCAATTCTATCCAAGAAAAAAGCAGAGAGGCACATCGCTGCAAGGGCTATCATCAGCATGATAAGTGGATTTGCGGCAATTATGTTTGTTTTTTGAGGGTTGTTTATGAAATATAGAAAAACGCTGAATGAAAGGAGCAAGGAGGCGCACAATTTTTTATACTTTTTGAGCGCCGGGATAAGCTCCGTAATTGCCACGGACCAATTCATGCATTTATCCTCCGCTTGATTTAAGCTATTTTTTCGTTCCAGTATCTATTCAGTTTTTCCAGTGTGATATTTTCCTTTGCAGTCCATGTATCCATTTTCTTCTTGGTCAGTATTTCCTTTCAGCTCTTTTTTGAATATGAAATAAAGGAAAGTCAAAGCAACTATGATACTTATTGTCACATCCGCTTTCTTTGAGGCAAGTATTACTGGTATAGCTATTATTGCGTTAATAGTTAGCAGTATGTATATTTTCTTTGTGGTCCTGATTTTTCCTGAGAGCAGCCGTGGAATCATTCCGAAGAGCATATATCCTAATATCATCCCGACAAACACCATTTTAATGCCCCCTATTCTGCTGCTTTTCCATTAAAGAAATTGGATATTACCATTTCTATCCCCTCTTTGGCTTATTTCCAAACCAGACTACTTTACCTATTATACGCAGCAAGCCTTCTTTTTGATTATCCAGGGTAAGGGTACGTTTCCAGCCGTCTCCAATTGCCGAACGGACATCTATGCCGCTGCCGTTGATCTAGTATATGTGCTTAACGGCAATGCTTTTGTCGTGACCTTAACTAAACATTTTCGAGTCTCCAGTAATAATATCACAAAATTATTTGCTTGTTAAATTTTATTACACTTTCTGAAAAAAGGTTTTAAAGTTTATGGGACGTGTTTGTTTTATAACCAGCTTGGAACTTGAAAGGGAGGTCTATGCAAAAAGGAAAACGTATACCTGTTTGTGATAACAAAATCCCAATAATGTAAGAAGAAAGAAACATTTATGAAAATACGAAGCTCCCTGGTTCTGCAACATATATTTGCAGTTTCAGGGAGCTTTGTTAACTCTGTGATTTGCGAAAATAAGAACTAAGATTTTCCGTTAAGAGCTTCTCTTACTGCTGCTTCTGCAAGCAGAGTCGTTGTATCGAACAGAGGGATGGTTGTTTGTTCCTGTTTAACGAGCAGCGGAATTTCCGTGCATCCGAGGATTACTCCTTCTGCCCCGCGGCTCCCCATTTTTTCGATGATCTCTACAAAACGTTTTGATGACTCGGGGCTGAAGATGCTGAAGTCCAGCTCCTCATAAATAACATGATGGATGAACTCGATGTCATCTTCGTCAGGGATCAGAATTTTGATCCCATAGTCCCTCTCCATTTTGGCTTTATAGAAATCCTGGGTCAGGGTGAATTTGGTGCCCATAAGGCCGACAGTCTTAAAGCCCCGGTCAAGTATCGCCTGTGCAGTTACGTCAGCTATATGCAGGATCGGCTTTGATACCCTGTCCTTTATGACTTCGACTGTCTTGTGCATGGTGTTGGATACTATTATGGTAAAGTCGGCGCCTGCAGCTTCGACCCTTCTTATAGCATCTTCGATAATATTCGCCAGTTCATCCCAGTTTTCTTCATCCCTGAGAATGAGAATTGGATCGAGATCGACTGAATACATGACGCATTTGCAGGAATGCTGGCCTCCAAGCTTTTTGTTTACCAACTCGTTGATCATCCTGTAAAGCTCGGCAGATGACTGCCATGCCAAGCCTCCTATGATGCCTATCGTTTTCATATGCTGCACCCCGTTTCTTATTTTATTTCAGCGATCAGTTCTATCTCAACACAGATGTCGAGGGGCAGGGAGGGTGCGGAAACCGCACATCTTGAATGCCTGCCCTTATCACCGAACAGCTCGACAAGCAGTTCTGAAGCTCCGTCGATGACATATGGCTGTTCTGTGAAATCCGGCGTGCTGTTGACGTATCCGTGGACGCTGACTATCCTCTCTATACGGTCAAGATCCCCTACAGCATTCTTCAGGATGGAGATCAGGTTGACCGCGGTCGCCCTTGCTGCCTCTTTTGCCATTTCCTTAGAAATGCTGCCCCCGACCTTTCCGATGTAGTCGACGTACTTTCCCCTTATGCTTGGCCCCTGTCCGGAAACGTAGACCAAATTCCCTGTCCTGACAAAAGGAACATAACTCCCGATCGGTCTGATGTCGGCAAAAAGCTCTATCCCCAGTTCATTAAGTCTCTCTTCCGCAGCCATGGCCATCACCTTTCCTACAAAAAAAAATTACCGTCACATCTAATTCTAACGAGGCACTGAACCAATGTAAACATTCTAAAAAGATTTCTTGACTTTTTACCGCTGAGTCATTAAAATTTCCGGAAACTTACCAAAGGAGGAAGCGCAATGAAGAAAAGCTGTAATAACATGTTAATGTGCTGCATGATGATGCGCTGGAGTGCCTTTGGAGTTTATAACGGCAGTTCGCGGCCCTGATGCGGCGCGAGACCCGATAAAAACTACTAAGGCAGTCCATTTAACAGATGGGCTGCTTTTTTTATTTATAAAATTTATGAGAGGGGGCATATGTATGCCTATTAAAATACCGGACAGCCTGCCGGCAACACAGACACTTTTGAATGAAAATATTTTTGTAATGGATGAATTACGTGCGGAGAAGCAGGATATACGGCCGCTTCAAGTCGCACTGCTGAACCTTATGCCGACAAAGATCGAGACAGAGACCCAGTTCGCTCGTCTGCTGAGCAATTCCCCTCTACAGGTGGAACTGACTCTTCTCCAGACTGCTACATACGAGGCAAAGAACACGAGTCGTGAACATCTGCTCTCTTTTTACCAGACGTTTGAGGATGTGATAGAGAGAAAGTTTGACGGACTTATTATAACGGGAGCTCCTGTCGAACTTATGGAATTTGAAGATGTAGAGTATTGGGGCGAGCTGTGCAGGATAATGGAGTGGAGCAAGACGCATGTCTACAGCACCCTCCATATCTGCTGGGGCGCTCAGGCGGCGCTCCGCTACCATTACGGGATAAAAAAGTATCCCATGCCCGAAAAGCTTTTTGGAGTATTCCATCACGAGGTCGAATATAAAAACTCGATGCTTTTCAGGGGGTTTGACGACATATTTATGGCTCCACATTCCCGACACACCACGATACACAGGAAAGATGTCGAAGCAGTGCCTGAGCTTCAGGTGCTTGCATCTTCGGAAGAAGCTGGAGTATATGTGATCAAGACAGAACAGGGCAAACAGATATTCATAACCGGGCACTCGGAGTACGACGCGCTCACCCTCGAAAAAGAATATCTGAGAGACAAGAATGCAGGCTTGCCTATCGCTGTCCCCAAGAACTACTATCCTGATGATGATGACAGCCGCAGGCCAATAGTGACGTGGAGGAGCAGTGCAAATCTGCTCTTTATGAACTGGCTCAACTATTTTGTCTATCAGACAACGCCATACGAGCTTGAGGCAATAGGAACGGAAAGGGAAAACGACTGGCTGGATCAATAGTGTCCTATATGACAGGAGCGTAAAAGAGGACGTCCCTCTGATCGGACAGTCACATCTTAACGATCAAAGGGACGTCCTTGAATGATTATAAATTGTTGTGTTTTGTTAGTTACTTTAGCTCTTAATACTGCCCTTGTCCTTGAAATTTACATCTACGTGGGCACCGTCGCAAAATGGTTTGTTCTTTGATTTTCCGCATCGGCATAATACGATCCGATTCCTGGTCTCATATTCAGATCCATCGGCAGATACGAGGGGGATGCCGCCTTTGACATATATCCCGCCGCTTACGTCATTTTCGGGATCCTGAGTTATTTCTATTGCCTGGTCAAGTTCGGGTTCTATGCAGGAACCATCTCTCGCTATTGCTGTGAGTCTGCCCGCCGGGCATTCTGAAGCTGACTTGACTGCTTCGCATACGGTTTTTTCTGAGTTGTTCTCACATGTGGCCAGATACCATGCATCTCCGGTTTTCCTGTAGCAGAATCTTGCTCCGGCACACCTGCCGTCATCCAGCAGATCCACATTGTTTCCCCTTATGAGTTCTGCCCGGTCCCTGTAAGGTTCCCTGCAAGCAGTCTCAGTTCCGTCAAAGTTGATACCCTCATGGCTTCCGTCGCAGAAAGGATGTTTTTTTGAAGCTCCACAACGGCAGAGCGCATAGGTTTTATCGTGATCGATACTGCCCGCATCCTCCCAGATATATTTGGCATCCTTTGCATCATCATTCTCAGGCAGGATCATCTTTTCTGAGAGGTCAACGTCTCCGGATACAAGGTATGGTCCGTCTTTTAATATTTTTATTCTTTTTTCAGTCATATTAGACCTCCTGTTGTGAAATGTCAGTTGATCCTGCCGACCAGGACTTCAGCCGCGGCTGTAATTTCTTCCTCAGTGGCTATTATCGATTCCAGCGTGAGGGTCCCCTTTTTGCCTGCCTTTACAGAAAGGCTGTAGCCGGTGACCGGGTGGTGTTCAAGTATTGCTTTTTCTCCTTTTACAGAAAGAGTCTTGTATGAAGCTCCCGTTCCCAGCGGTCCGTCATTTGCCGAGATCTCTTTTTCAGGAGGAGTCCAGCCTTTGTCTCCGGAGCCTTCCATCCAGACTGCATGGAAAGGCACACCTGCGTTGTTCCGGTAATCCCTTTCCAGCCAGAAGCCCCTTTTGCCTGAAACAGTGTCAAATTCAGTCTTTCTCAGCTCGCCGTTGATCCATCCCGGGATCTCGGGAAGGGCGTCCGTCATCTGTGCCGAAGAGAGGGAAATATTAAAAAAAAGCACTAGCAGTGCAAGAGAGAAGATAATAGTTTTTTTCATCAGCGCACCTCCGATACCGGTATATTATACAACGCAAAGTGGAAAGTTTCTTCGTCAGGGCATATAATGCCTAGGGTAAACAAAAAGGGATAAAGGAGATAAAAGTTTGAAAAGCTTTGCAATAAAAGTATTTGGTTGTCAGATGAACTCATACGACGGAGACAGGATAAGGACGTCGATGATCCACATGGGTTGGAAAGAGGTCCCGGAAGAGAACGCAGATGTAATTATTCTGGTCACCTGCAGCATAAGGGAAAAGGCGGAGCAGAAGGTAGCCAGCGAGATAGGGCGCTACGATCTCCGATACAGGAAGACAGGTTCTCCTGCGGTGGCCCTGGTAGGGTGCATGGCACAGAGGATAGGCCTGTCGATATCAAAAAAATTTCAGTGCGTGAGGCTTGTCTCCGGACCCAGGCATCTTGGTCTGGTACCGCAGGGAATAGAGGACTCATTCTCTGACGGCGCGCAGAGATTTTTTATGGACGATGATCCGAGAGCCCTTGAAGACCTTGAAGTGGTGCCCACAGAACGAACGAATCCATTCAAAGCGTATGTAACGATAACTTACGGCTGTGACAGATTCTGCACTTACTGCATCGTACCTTACGTAAGGGGAAGGCTCCAGTCAAGGGGCCACGCCGAAATAATAAAAGAGGCAGAAGCTCTTGCGGCATCAGGTGTTTCAGAAATAACGCTGCTTGGCCAGAACGTCGATGCATACGGTAAGGATAAAAAGGGAGAATATGGTTTTGCCTCTCTCTTAAAGGACGTTTCGAGGATCGAAGGGATCGGGCGCCTCCGTTTTGCGACCTCCCACCCCAAGGATTTCGATGAGGATATTCTTGAAGTAATGGCCGAGACCCCGTCGATATGCCGTGCTATAAACCTTCCTGTACAATCAGGAAGCGACAGGATACTGAAAGAGATGAACAGGGGATATACAAGGAGCCAGTACCTCGAATTGGTAAGAAGGATACGCACCGTCCTTCCCGATGTCAGCCTGTCAACAGACCTGATAGTCGGTTTTCCTCAGGAGACGGAAGATGACTTCAGGGATTCTTATGACCTGCTCAAGGAACTCAGGTTCGATATAGTCCACACTGCTGCTTACTCCCCCAGGGAGGGCACTAAGGCTGCCGTCATGGAAGGCCAGATCGACAACAAGGTAAAGGCGGCAAGGCTGAACGAGATAAACGCACTCCAGTCGCAGATAGCTCGCGAGCTCAACGAAGAATATGTAGGAAGAACTGTCGAGATACTTGTTGACGGACCGGCGCCAAGGGGAGAGGGATCCTTCCAGGGCAGGACAAAAACGGACAAGGTGGTTATTGTCAAAGGAAGTCCTGAGTGCATGGGCAGTTACATGGATGTGAAGATAATCAGGGCCAGCCACTGGTCACTTGAAGGCGAAATAATATAAAAAGGGGGGCTTTTGATGTTTGGAGAGGGAGGAAACCGGGGTAACCATTTATTGTTGATGCTGGGATTGGTATGCTTTATTTTTGCGGCAATACTCCTTCATTCTTTCAAGGGCCGCTTTGGAGAAGATACGTCAGGTAAAATGACTGTTAACATGATGCCTGTCATGGAGGACACAATAGATGTATCATCTTCGGAACCGACAGTATCATCCCAGGCCTTTTCTGCAAGTTCTGTAAAGCCAGAGGCCGTAAAAGAGGAATGGGTCGTTTACATAACCGGTTCCGTCAAAAAGCCCGGTGTTTACAGGATACCGACAGGATCCAGGATCTACAATGCCCTCGATGCAGCAGGCGGTTTCGCTGCTGATGCAGATCAGGAAGCTGTCAACCTGGCTGCCATGCTTCAGGACGGAGCACATGTCAAATTTCCCTCCAAGAATGAAACTGCAGCCCCGCAGCAGGCCCCCGCCGTACCTGTCCAACCCACTTCAAATGCCGGCAGCACCGGCTACAATACTTCTGAAGAACTCATAAACATTAACACCGCAATGCATGAAGACCTGGAAAAACTTCCAGGGGTCGGCCCCAAAACTGCTCAGTTGATTATCGATCACAGAGAAAAAAACGGAGCGTATAAAAGGGCAGAAGACCTCCTTCTTGTCAAAGGCATAGGCCCGGCCAAATATGACGCAGTAAAGAATTTAGTGACAGTTGCGCAATAGGAAAAACGGCCCGCTCTCATACGCTCCGGCTTTCGTTACCCTCTTCGGCATCTGCTTTTCACTATATGCCTCTTACCTCGGATACTCGCCACTCATATCAGCAGTTATTTCGGTTCTTGCAGCATCCTCGTGGGTCTTGACCGGGACTCCCTGTCCTGTGGGCGGGTGGAACACATCTTTTGTACTCGTCATTCTGCTGACATTCGCCTCATCTTTCTGGCTCAACTATAGGGTCGGTTTTGAACCATATATCCCTTCAACGATACGATCTGAGGGCAAGGTATTGCAAAACAGGCAATGGGGACGTCGAAGGGCACTCCTGATATCCACGGATCACGGAAAGATGGCAGCCTACTCCCACCCTTTCGCTGCTCCTGCCGAGGGTTCCGGAGTCAGTTTTAGGGGAGCAGTATTTGATTTCAAAAGGGCGGACAAAAAAAATGGATTTGATGAATACCTTTACTGGAGGTCAAAGGGCGCTGTAAAAAAGATCATACTTCTTGACCTGGAAATAACGTCGCCTCCCTCGGGGATATACCGATGGCGGAATTTTTTGGAGAGCAAAATAGACGACGACCTTCCCGAGCTTATGTCAGGCTACATGCTTGCCCTTACCCTTGGAATAAGAGACAAAAAACTTGCAGAGAGGCACAGGGAGGCCGGTACGGTCCATCTTCTGGCCGTCTCAGGTTTCCATGTTGGCATACTTGCAGCATTTGCCGGACTTTTACTGAAAAGAGGAAGACTAAAAGTCGTTCTCATATCGTTGCTTGTCTGGTTTTATATTGCACTGGCGGGATTTCCGCCGGGTGGCGTCAGAGCGGGGATAATGCTACAGGTTTACCTTTTTGGTCTCTTTCTTGGAAAACCGTCCAGCCCTTTTAACAGTGTCAGCGCGGCAGGCATAGTTATGCTGCTTTGGGACCCGTGGACGTTCCATGACATCGGATGGAGACTTTCGATGCTGGCGGCTCTTACCATTTGTGCCGTCGCAGGTACCTTTAAGGAGAACAAGTCCGTGGCATTATTAATAGGCTCAGGAACAGTTTGGTTCGTAACCGCTCCTTTGATAGCCTCTGCTTTTGGAAAAGTTCCTGTGGCCGGGCTCGTTTTAAACATTGCAGCGATACCGCTTTTTGCCATCATCTTTCCCATTGTCTTTTTATGTTCGCTGCCCGCTTTCCTCGGCCTGCCGTTTGGCCGGGAGATCGCTGATATGTGCGAGTATCTGCTTGAGAGCTGGGACATACTCTCTGAAAAGCTTGTTGAACTTATGCCATGGAATGTTGTCCCGGCATTTCCCCTTACGGTCTTTGCCGTGGTCCTTTTCTTTACGGCAGCAGCTTATGCTTCGGGAATTTCTTTAAAAAGAATACCCGGCGCAGCCCTTATGTTTTCCCTTCTGGTCCTCTTATTTGCCTGATTGTTGTAAAATAAGGGGAATCTTTACTCAATAACAATTTCTCTGGCGGAGGAATGATATATGCTTCTTGTGCTCGATGTTGGAAATACAAATACTGTAATGGGGATCTTCGAAGGCAAAAAGCTGATCGATCACTGGAGGCTTACCTCAAGAAAACAGACGGCGGACGAGGTGGGGTTCATGATCCTGGGGCTCCTCAGCGCCTCCGGGATCACAAAAGATATGATCCGTGCTTCCGTATATGCAAGCGTTGTGCCCTCGCTTGACGAAATGTTCATGGAGGGTATAAAGAATTACATCGGCGTACCATGTCTTAAAGTGAGCCCCGACCTTGACACAGGCGTCAAGATCAGAATGAAAAACCCTGCCGGGCTTGGGGCTGACAGGCTTCTGAACGCAGCCGCCGGTGTTGAAAAGTACGGTGCCCCTCTTGTCATAGTAGACCTCGGCACAGCAATTACGCTTGATGTTATCTCTGCCGATGGGGCATATATCGGAGGGACCATAGCACCCGGAATGGAGCTTGGCATGGAATCCCTTTTCTCCCGTACGGCCAAACTTCCCCAGATATCGCTCGAAGCACCGGGGCATTACATCGGAGGAGACACAGCTGAAGCCATAAAGTCAGGGATAGTTTACGGAACAGTGGGACTTGTTGATGCTTTGCTCAACGGAGTTTTCAAAGAACTTGGAGGCCCCTGCCGTGTAGTGGCTACGGGCGGACATGCACCCATACTTGCCCGGCACTCCGAAATAGTAAAAGAGGTAGATCCATGGCTTACGATAGAGGGACTCAGGATAATTTATGAAAGAAACAGATTTGAATAATAAAGATACGTTTTCTCCACTTGTTCCGGGATACCCTTTAAAGATCGGAGGAGTGGAAACAGTAAACCCGATATGGCTCGCACCGCTTGCAGGCATAACTTTTGCTTCGGTAAGGAAGTTCTATAGAAATCTGGGTGCAGGACTCGTGCACACAGAAATGGTGAGTGCCCTCGGGCTTTGCCATAAGGGGCGCAAGACAAAGGAACTGCTCTATGGTTCAGACGAGGAGCGTCCTGTCGTCCTGCAGATATTTGGTTCAAATCCAGAAGATATTGCCAAGGGGACAGAGGCAGCTTTGAAAATAAGAAATTTTGAAGCCCTGCAGGTAAACATGGCCTGCCCCATGCCAAAGGTCACAAAAAAGGGCAGCGGTTCAAAGCTGATGGAATACCCCGAAATCTCAGCAGAAATAATTAAAGCGATGAAAAGATCCGGTCTCCCGACCTGGGCAAAGATAAGGATCATGCCCCCGGGAAGCCGTATGACAACATCAGATTATTGTGATCTGCTCTTTGATTCCGGTGCGGATTTTATTTTTGTTCACGGCAGGACTCCTGCACAAAGATACGAAGGTAAAGCATCACGTGAGGCTGTAGAAGATGTCGCGCGCCATTTCCCCGGAATGATAGGCGGAAGCGGGGACTGCTATGAACCGGATGATCTCGTTGATTATTTAAGAAGGGGATGTGCCGCTGTCCTTGCCGGAAGGGGTATACTGAAAGACGTTTTTATCATACCCAAAACGCTGAGGGAGCTGGGAGCTGACGTTCCTGAAAAATATTGGGATCCGGCTCCTGATTTCCAGTCTGAGCTTCTTCTCGAACTCGGCCGCAGCATTTATAATACCGAGGGGCAATCCCTGGCGATGATGATCTCAAGAAGGATGCTCTCTGCTCTTTTCAAAGGTTTTTCCGGGGCGGCGCAGCTCAGAAGGAGAGGAGCCATGGCCAGAACATGGCAGGAGATGGAAGATCTCCTGATAAGGTGGCAGGAAGTCAGGGACATGCCGGAGATCGAGATAACAGCGGAAAATTTTCCAAGGGGGATCATTGGCGGATAGCAACATACCCCGAATATTCCCGTGGAATGATTTTATAAAGGAAAGACAATACGACAGAGGAAGTGATCCAATTGGCGGACGAACAAAGAAAAGAAGAACAGCAGCAGAAGAATATCATGCCTGAAGAGGAGATATTTCGCCAGCGCAAAGACAAGCTGATGAGACTGCGCCAGGAAGAGGGGTATGACCCATTCCAGCAGGACCATTGGGACGTTAAGCATACATTGTCATATGTAAAAGAAAATTACGCTTCCCTCAAAGAGGAAGAGTGGTCCGAAGACCTGATCCAGACCGCTGGCAGGGTAATGATCGTAAGACGCCACGGAAAGACCGCCTTTGTCACGTTTGAAGACGAATACGAAAGGCTCCAGCTCTGTTTCCAGTTTGACGTCCTTGGTGAAAAGGACTACACGTTCTTCAAAAAATGGGTAGACGGAGGAGATTTCCTGGGTGTTACAGGGGTACCCTTCCGCACACAGCGCGGAGAGCTTACTCTGGCAGTAAAAAGCTTCTGCCTGCTCTCCAAAGCCCTCAGGCCGATGCCGGAAAAGTGGCACGGACTCAAGGACATGGAAGTCCGCTACCGCCAGCGTTACGTGGATATGTTAGCCAACCCCGAGGTAAAGGAGACATTCCGCAAAAGGACAAAAATAATGCAGACCTTCCGCAAGGTACTTGACGACCACGGAACTCTTGAGGTCCAGACACCCATCCTCTCGACCATAGCGGGTGGAGCAAATGCCAGGCCTTTCATTACGCACCACAATACGCTTGACATAGATATGTACCTTAGGATAGCGACTGAACTTTATCTCAAGAGGCTGGTCGTAGGAATGCTCGGGAGAGTCTATGAGATAGGCCAGCAGTTCCGCAACGAGGGCATGGACATGAAGCACAACCCGGAGTTTACCACCCTTGAGGTCTACTGGCCCTATGCCAATTACAAAGATATGATGGACCTTGCCGAAGAGATCATCGTAGCATGTGCAGATGAACTTGGAGGACGGGTCATCAACTATCAGGACACAGAGATCGACCTGAATCCACCTTTCCGGAGAGCTACCATGACTGAACTGGTCACGGAGCATACGGGGATAGATTTCAGCGCTATAACCGACGAAGAGGCCCGCAGGCAGGCAGCTATCCGCGGGCTTGAGGTGAAGCCCTCTGACACCAGATTCGACATACTGCCGATATTCTTTGAAGAGTATGTTGAAGAGGAGCTCATCCAGCCGACCTTCGTGCTTGGACATCCTACGGTCATTTCACCTCTTTCGAAGAGGAACAAGGAAAACCCGGATATCACTGACAGATTTGAACTCTTTATAAACGCCTGGGAGTTTGCCAATGCTTTCAGCGAACTCAATGATCCTATAGATCAGAGAGAGCGTTTCATGGATCAGGAGAAGAAAAAAAACGAAGGCGATGAGGAATCCCATCCCTTTGATGAAGATTTCATCAACGCCCTTGAGTACGGCCTGCCGCCTACGGGAGGAATGGGGATCGGTATAGACAGAACAGTAATGCTGCTGACCAACTCCAAGAGCATCAGGGACGTACTCCTCTTCCCTACGATGAAGCCGAAGGATTAATATCAATGGCAGTACCCGAAAGCCTTAAAAAGAGGGTCTCTGAGCTTCGCGCGGAGCTGAAACGCCACGCGGAGCTTTACTATGTCCAGGACACCCCGGAAATAACGGATTTCGAGTATGATCAGCTTTTAAGGGAACTCGCGGCTGCAGAAGAAAATTATCCTGAGCTCCTGACGGCGGATTCCCCGACGCATCGAATAGGGGGAGCCCCGAGGGAAGGTTTTGTAAAGGCTGAGCACAGCGAACCAATGATGAGCCTGGACAACGCTCTTGATAAAGAGGAACTTCGTTCCTTCTACGTTAAGATGGCGCAGGCTCTTGGCCTGGAGAGTGCAGAGGTCCTGTGTGAACCGAAGATAGACGGACTTGCAGTCTCTCTCATCTATGAGGACGGGATCTTCACGAGCGGTGCTACACGTGGTGACGGCCGCGTGGGAGAAGATATCACAGCCAACCTTAGGACGATAAAGAGTCTCCCTCTTAAGCTCCGGGATACGGTAAGAGGAAGATTGGAAGTTCGTGGCGAGATCTGCATGGATAAAAAAGGATTCGCCGCGCTCAACGCTGCCAGGGAAGAGGCCGGAGAGCCTCTTTTCGCAAACCCCAGAAACGCTGCTGCAGGAAGCGTCAGGCAGCTGGATCCCAAAGTTACGGCAGCGCGAAAATTGAAAATATACCTCTATCAGGCAGTTGATCCAAATAGGCATGGCATTAAGAGCCAGAAAGAAATGCTTGAGACGATCAGCCGGCTCGGACTGCCCGTACAGGGTTCAGAGCGTCTCTGCTCGAGCCTTAAAGAGGTCGAGTCCTATCTTGAAGAATGGACTGAAAAAAGATTTGAACATCCTATCGATACAGACGGAGTAGTCGTAAAACTGAACGACATAGCAATGAGGTCAATGCTGGGTGCAACTTCTAAAGCTCCCAAATGGGCGATAGCCTTTAAGTTTCCGCCTGAAGAAAAAGTTACCAGAATAATCGACATCGAAGTCACTGTCGGTCGCACAGGAACTCTTACCCCGACTGCGGTGCTTGAGCCCGTCCATCTCTCCGGAACAGTTGTCAGAAGAGCTATACTGCACAATCAGGACGAGATAGACCGTAAGGATATCCGCATTGGGGACTATGTGCTCGTGCACAAGGCCGGGGAGATAATCCCGGAGGTAATAAGGGTAGAAAAGGAAAGGCGTCCCGAAGGCACAGCCCCTTTCAGGATCCCCGAAATATGTCCCGTATGCGGTTCCCGGGCAGTTCGCCTAACGGGAGAATCAGCTATCAAGTGCTCAAACAGATCTTGTCCTGCTCAGATAATAGAAGGTATATCCCACTTTGCCTCAAGGGCGGCAATGGACATAAGAGGTCTGGGAGATAAGATCGTCGCTCTGCTTGTCGAAAAAGGCATAGTCTCTGATTTTGCCGATCTGTATATGATCAGTACAGAAGACCTCATCCCGCTTGAGAGGATGGGGGAAAAATCAGCCCGCAACATTACAGAAGCAATAGAAAAATCAAAGAAGCGGCCACTGGGAGCCCTCATTAACGCACTCGGGATAAGGAATGTCGGTGAGAGGACAGCCAACGATCTCGCAGAGAAATTCCGCTCTCTGGAACTGTTGTCTGAAATTGCAGCAAACAAGACGGATGAACTTGAGTCGATGGAAGGAATAGGCCCTGTGATCGCTGAGTCCCTCAGAGTCTTTTTCCTGGAGCCGCACAATGCAAATGTGATCAGAAGGCTCAAAGAGGCCGGGGTCAATATGGCCATAGAGGGCCCTGTCAAGCCCCGTGACGATCTTCCCTGGAGCGGCCTCAAGTTTGTCCTTACGGGAGAACTTTCCTCCATGACAAGATCCGAGGCATCCGAAAAAATAAGGGGCCTCGGTGGAGAGACATCTGACAGCGTAAGCAGAAAGACAGATTTTGTAGTAACAGGAGAGAATCCGGGCAGCAAACTTTTGAAGGCCCGCTCACTGGGAATAGAAGTGCTTGAAGAAGAGGATTTTATCAAAAGACTGAGCGAAGCACAGTAGTCGCGTGCTCCCCGCAGTTTGGAGGGATCAGGAATGATAAAGAAGATGGAAATGGACGAGGAGAGGCTGAGAGAGGTCCTTGGATTTTCCTGCATAGGTCTTCCCGAGGAAGAGTACGCGGAGGTCCTTGACAGGGTCAATGCGGTCCTTAGGATGTGTGACGATATGCAGGAACTTGACAGCTCAAACGTCAGCCCCTTTGAGTGGGATGTCATGAAAGCTCCTGCGAGAAGAGAAGACATACCGGTCACATGGGATGGCAGGGATCGCTTCCTTGATCAGGCTCCGGTCAGAGACGGAGACTTCTTCCACGTTCCCAGGATCATAGCAAGGGACGATGTGGAAATGGAAGAGGAGGAATAGGGGATGGAATTCCATAAACTATCAGCTCTTGAGATCGCAGAAGGAGTAAAAAAGGGAAGCTGGACAGCATCTGAGGTGTTGTCAGCACACCTGGACCGAATTAAAAAATTTGACGGACAGATCAACTCAGTTGTAACTCTTTCAGAGGAAAGCGCTTACAGTGATGCCAGAGAGACGGACAACGCAGTAAGCGAAGGAAGAGATCCGGGGCCGTTGGCAGGAGTTCCCTTTCTGGTAAAGGACAATTTTTGCACAGACGGCATAAGGACTACATGCTGCAGCAAAATGCTTTCCGACTGGATCCCCGATTATGACGCCACAGCTGTGAAAAGGATGAAAGATGCGGGAGCTGTCCTTATGGGAAAGACCAACATGGACGAGTTTGCCATGGGAAGCACTACAGAGAGCTCTATATTCGGCCCGACACTGAACCCAAGGGATTTCAACAGAGTGCCGGGAGGGAGTTCCGGAGGAAGCGCGGCAGCTGTCGCTGCCGGATTCTGTCCGATAGCCCTCGGCAGCGACACGGGAGGCTCAGTCCGGCAGCCTTCAGCTTTTTGCGGCGTGCAGGGGATGAAACCTTCTTACGGTCAGATCAGCAGGTATGGGATCGTGGCATACGCCTCATCCCTTGATCAGGTCGGTCCCATAACAAGAAATATTGCTGACATGGCCGCAGTTCTGGGAGTCCTTGCCGGGCCTGATCCAAACGACACTACATGTGACGCATACGAAAGGCCCTCCTTCTCTGAAACGGCTTCTGCAGGCATAAAAGGAAAGAAGATCGCTGTCCTGACCGGTTATGATGCAGAAAGCATGGACAGTCCCCTCATAGAAGCCATAGAGAAAGCCGTTGAATATTGCAGGTCTGCAGGGGCGGAGATAGTCGAGGCTAAGCTTCCGATAACAATGAAACACGCTGTCGCCTGCTATTACATGGTTGCATTGGGTGACGCCAGCTCCAAACTGGCCTGTTTCGACGGAATGCGCTACGGACACCACTCAGACGGAAGAAGTCTGGTCGAAATGTACAAAAGAAGCAGAAACCAGGGTTTTGGAAAAGAAGTCCGCAAAAGGATACTGATAGGTACGTGCATCCTAACCAGGGGCTACTACGAAAATTATTATGTTCCTGCAACAAAGGTGAGGCAGATGATAGCTGACGAATACGCAGAGCTTTTCAAGGGCGTTGATTCTCTGATATGTCCCATATCCCCGGCCCTGCCATATAAAAAGGGGCTTGTTGAGGAAGATCCTGTACGCATGTACCTGGGAGATGCCTTTTCTTCGATAGCCAACCTGGCAGGATTGCCCAGCATAAGTCTGAACATAGGATTTACAGAAGAAGGACTTCCGACGAACGTTCAGCTTATGGGACCACGATTCGGAGACGCCGGGTTGCTGGCACTTGCACACGCGATCGAAAACAAGGCAGGTTCTCCTCCAATTGCTGACATTGAAAAGAAAGGGGGCTGCAGGGAATGAAGAGACGATCTGTTATTGGCCTTGAGATACACCTTCAGCTGAAGACAAAGACCAAACTTTTCTGCAGCTGTTCCAGCGACTACATCGGAGCTACTCCAAACACCAACATTTGCCCAGTATGCCTCGCAGTTCCGGGGACACTCCCGATACTAAACGACCATGCCGTGGAGCTTGGTGTGAAGATAGGGCTAGGGCTCCATTGCTCGATAAGCGACAACACCAGGTTCCACAGGAAGCATTATTTCTATGCGGACCTGCCCAAAGCATACCAGATCACACAGTACGAGCATCCTATAGCTGTGGGGGGCTATGTCGACATATTTGCAGACGGTAAAGAGAAGAGGGTGAGGGTACACCACCTGCACCTGGAAGAAGATGCCGGCAAACTTGTGCATCCGACATCGGATGGACGCCTGACAGGAGCCTCTTATTCGCTCGTTGACTATAACCGCGGGGGGATGCCGCTTTCCGAGATCGTTTCGGAACCCGACATGAATTCAGCAGAAGAGGCAATAGCGTACATAACGCAGATAAGGCAGCTTGCACGTTATCTGGAAGTTTCAGACGGAGAGATGGAATCCGGTTCACTCAGGGTAGACGTGAATGTATCCCTCAGCAACCCGGACGGCAGCCTTGGAACAAGGGTGGAGATCAAAAACGTAAACTCGCTCAGGTCTATCGAGCGTGCACTGGAATATGAGATAGCACGCCAGAACAAAGTCCTCGACGAAGGAGGACATCTTGTTCAGGAGACTCGCCTCTGGGATGATGTCGCAGGCGTAACCAGGTCGATGAGAAGCAAGGAGGGGGAGAGGGACTACAGATACTATGTGGAAATGGACCTTGCCCCTATATCAGCCGGTCCTGAATACGTGCAGAAGATCAGGGAGAGCCTTCCTGAGATGCCGTGGGAAAAAAGGGAGAGGTTCATCAGTGAATATTCTCTCTCTCTTGAAGAGAGCCTCCAGCTCACAGAACAGAAGGAGGCTGCGGATTACTTCGAGGCCTGTGTATCAGAGGGAGCCCCTGCTGCAAAGTGCGCAAACTGGATGCGCATGGAGGTCCAGAGGATACTTCGTGACCTCGGTATAGGAATAAACGAGTTTCCTGTTCCTGCATCGGAACTTGGAAAACTGATAATAAAAGTGGAGAAAAGAGAACTCTCCAACACCCAGGCAAAAGACGTTCTTGCGGTGATGGTGGAGAAAAAGGCATCCCTTAAAGAAGCCGTCGGACTCTGCGGAATTTCAGACGGAAGGATAACAGGGCATGCACTTGAAGAGGTCATCAGGAAGATCTTTGCGAGTGAACCGGAAGCAGTTGAGACCATAAAATCAGGGAACGACAAGAAGGGTGCAAAGGTGAAATTCCTCCAGGGGCTTGTAATGAGAGAGACAAGAGGATCTGCCGACCCTGCTGAGGTCGCATCGCTTGTAAATTCTATGCTTGGTTGATCCGCACGGGGTGAAGATGAAGTTTTCTTCGCCCTTTTTTGTAGAGCCGAGATTGACGTAAAGGTGTTTCAAAGGTTATTATCAACAGGTTGTGAAGAATTACGGGACACCTTGTAACCATGAGACAGTATATTCAGCTTCATCAGAAGGAGTGAAATAAATGGGGACACGTAAACCTGAGGACATTCGCAGTATTGCTCTAATTTCACACGGAGGAGCAGGAAAGACATCACTTAACGAGGCATTGCTTTTCGACACAGGCATTATTTCAAGGATGGGAAGGATCGAAGACAAGAACACTGTTTCAGACTTTGATTCTGAAGAACAGAAGCGTGGCATTTCAATAAGCACTTCTCTTGCCACCATCCCTTACAAGAATAAAACTATCTACGTGCTGGATACGCCCGGCTTTGCAGATTTTGTTGGTGAACAGCGCTGCGCTATGAGGATCTCTGACGGTGCTGTCGTCCTCGTGAACGCTACAGCTGGTGTCGAAGTACAGACCCAGAGCGTCTGGGCTTTTGCAGAGACATTTGAGACGCCGGCGATCTTCTTCATAAGCAAACTTGACCGTGAAAATGCAGATTTTGAAACTGTGGTCAAAGATATCCAGGAAAACATATCGGACAGGGCGGTCCCGCTCTACCTGCCAATAGGCAAAGAACTGGAATTTAAAGGACTTGTAAACGTACTGACCGGAAAATCATATATGTACAAAGGCGACGGAAGCAAAGAAGTCACTGAGGGCGACACTCCTGCCGATATGGCTGATGCCGTAGCGGCAGCCCGTGAGACGCTTGTGGAAAGAGCAGTGGAAGCTGATGACGAGCTCATGATGCGTTATCTTGAGGGAGAAGAGATCTCTCTGGAGGAGCTTCAGGAAGTCCTTCGCAAGGCCGTCTGTGCAAGATCGGTCTTTCCCATAATCCCGGGATCGGGAACCGGCAACATTGGTGTATATCAGCTGATGGACATGGTTGTGAATTACATGCCGTCACCCAAGGATATGCTCAACCGCGCCGCCCTTAAGGGAGAAGAGGTCGTCAAGATAGCCCCCGACGAAAAAGGTCCCTTCCTTGGATTCGTATTCAAGGTAATGGTCGACCCCTATGTCGGAAAGCTTTCCTTCGTGAAGGTTTTCTCAGGTACACTTACAAGCGATCAGACGGTCTTCAACGTTACAGAGGGTGAAGAGGAGAGGATCAGTTCCTTCCGCTTCATGAAAGGCAAGGAGAGCACAGAGGAAAAAGAGATCATACTCGGAGACATCGTTGCGATCCCGAAGCTTGAAAGCACAACTGCTGGAGATACACTTGGAACAAAAGGCGAGGTGCTCCAGTTCCGTCCGATACAGTTTCCGCAGCCTGTATACAGCGTAGCAGTACTGCCCAAGAGCCGTGCAGATGAAGATAAGCTCGGCACAGCTATAACAAAGACCCTTAAAGAGGACAGGACTCTTTCTTTCGTAAAGAACCCGGAGACGAACGACGCGGTGCTATCTGGTATGGGCGACATGCACCTTGACATCATGCTTTCAAAGATCAAGGAACGCTATAAGGTAGACCTTGAGACACGCACCCCGAAGGTACCATACAGGGAGACGATAAAGAAGACCGCTCGTGCACAGGGAAAACACAAGAAACAGTCCGGCGGTCGCGGACAGTACGGTGACGTATGGTTCGAGCTTGCACCGATCGAAAAGAACGCAGGCATCCAGTTCATTGACCGCGTAGTCGGCGGAGTCGTACCGAAGAACTACATACCGGCAGCAGAAAAGGGACTGAGGGAAGCTGCCCAGAGAGGCTACCTTGCAGGTTATCCTGCCACAGACTTCTCATGTGCGATATATGACGGATCCTACCACGATGTCGACTCATCCGAAATGGCATTTAAGATCGCTGCTTCGCTGGCCTTCAAAAAGGCAATGGGAGAAGCAATGCCCATACTCATGGAGCCGGTCATGAACGTAGAGGTCAAGGTGCCGGAAGAGTGCCTCGGAGACGTAATGGGAGACTTCAACAGCCGCCGCGGACGCATCATGGGTATCGACAGTGAGGGAAAACTGCAGGTGGTCAAGGCCCAATGCCCGCTTTCGGAGATGTTCCGCTATGCGATCATCCTTCGTTCCATGACTTCCGGAAGAGGAACCTTCACAATGGAATATTCACATTATGAAGAGGTACCGGGAGATATTTCCAAGAAGATCATAGAAGCAGCAGAGAAGGAACGGGTAGAAGAGGAAGAATAACCCCTAACCGGGGCTTAAGTTCATTAAGAGAGTTTTGCGCGGGATCCATGACGTTTTAAACGCGTCTTAGGATCTCGCGTTTTTATGTTGACTGAAATATTCTTCTCTTCTATTATTTTTTGAAAACCATGGATCATAGAAGACAGGTCTAAAGGAACAATGGGAGATGTGTAATTGATGAAGGTCTCAAAACAGGTCTTGCTCGTATTTCTTGCCTATTACGGCATAAACTGCCTTTCAAACGTCTATTTTGTCTTCGGTCCCTTCTACAGTGCATCTGGGGCATCTCCAAGGGCGGTAGGGCTCTTTCTCAGCATCTTTTACATGGCTATGATAATCTGCAGGCCGCTTGGCAGCTGGACAATGGAAAAGCTTGGCATAAGAAGGGCCCTTATAGGCAGTTCCATCTTCTCTGCAGGAGCAGCTGCAGGAATAGCCCTCTCCCTCTCAAATCCGGCGATACTCCTCTTTTTCAGGGCCATCTCCGGAATAAGCGCAAGTGTTTTTATTGTCGCAACTATTGCCTATCAGTCGATGATACTTGACGCGAGTAACAGGGGTATTGGCTTTGCTCTTTTTACGACAGGCTCGATGCTTCCCATGGCGACGATAGTTCCCCTGTCGGAATTTCTCCTGAAAATGGGATATTCAGATTATTATATCTGGCTTCCGGTACTCGTTGCCCTTCTCTGCCTAGCAATAAGCCTCAGGGTGAGGGATATTTCGGCAGATACTCAGGAGAAGCCTGTCTGGGGAACATATAAAAACATGCTTTGCTGTCCCGGAGTAAAGACTCTTTACCTTACAGCTTTCCTGATGTCTCTGGCCGACGGTGCCACGCTGTGTGCTGCGGCACTGGCAGATGACAGGGGAGTTCCGGTCTCATGGTTCATGATATCTGTGGCAGTTGCCGGCGTGATGATCAGGACGGTAGGGTTCAGAGCGATGAACAACATTCCCAGGATACTCCTTGCAGCCCCTGCCGCAGGGCTTATGGGACTGTCTCTGCTATGTCTCTCTTTCAGCTCCAGCTGGTTTTCTTTTGTCGTTTTTGGACTGATATACGGTTTTGGGATAGGTGCAGGGTTTCCTACTGACCTCTCATTAATTGGAGACCTGCTATCAATTGAATACCACCCTAAAGCTACAGGCTCACTGCTTCTTGCAATTGATCTGGGGTGGGTCATAACCCCCCTCATCTTTGGATCCATATCGCCTTTGCTGGGAGCAAGCGGGGCATTTCGTCTTATAGGTATTCTTGTGTTGGCAGGCGCCGCAGCGATGCAGCTTTTATGTTGGATGCCGCTTCATAAGTGTCTTAAGGAAGAGGTATAAAAAAGCCGGACCTCTCGGGTCCGGCTTTTTTAATTATGGATTTGTGCTTTACTTACTTTGATTTCTTTTCCGTTATGTACTTATCTATAGCTTCTGCAGCGTCTTTTCCGGCTCCCATGGCGAGAATGACCGTAGCCGCACCTGTTACTATGTCGCCGCCTGCGTAGACTCCCGGGACTGAAGTTGCGCCTGTCTTGGGGTCTGCTTCAATATATCCCCACTTGTTGAGCTTCATCTCGGGGAAGGTCGAGAGAAGGACCTTGTTGGAACCCTGACCTATGGCTTCTATTGCGCAGTCAGCTTCGATGAAGAATTCGCTGCCTTCAACGGGTACAGGGCGCCTGCGTCCTGAAGCATCCGGCTCTCCAAGCTCCATCCTGATGCACTTGACTCCGCAGAGCTGGCCTTCTCCGTTGTTAACATACTCTGTGGGGTTGGTGAGCCAGTTGAAGATTATGCCTTCCTCGACAGCATGGTGATATTCTTCGATACGTGCCGGCAGTTCCTTGAGGGAACGTCTATAGACGATGGTAACTTCATCTGCTCCAAGCCTCTTTGCAGAACGTGCCGCGTCCATGGCAACGTTTCCTCCGCCGATGACAACTACCTTCTTTGAATTTTTAGTAGGTGTGTCGTAATTCGGGAACTCATATCCGTGCATGAGGTTGATCCTTGTGAGGTATTCGCTTGCGGAATAAACACCGTTCAGCGTAGTGCCGGGTACGCCCTGGAAATGCGGAGCCCCTGCGCCGACAGCGATGTAACATGCATCGAACTCTTCCATGATCTCCTGCATCGTTATGTTCTTGCCAACAACTGCATTGCATTCGATCTTGACTCCAAGGTCCTGCATGGCGTCGATCTCCATCTTGACGATGTTTTTGGGAAGACGGAATTCAGGGATACCGTAAATAAGAACTCCGCCTGCGGCATGAAGGGCTTCGAATATCGTTACTTCATAGCCCTTCTTGGCAAGATCCCCTGCGACTGTCAGGCCGGAGGGTCCTGATCCGACTACTGCCACTTTGCCCTTTGAAGCGGCCTGTGCTTTGTCGGCAGCAGCCTTCTCCTGGGTGTATTTCCAGTCAGCGACAAGCCTTTCAAGCTTTCCTATCGCAACAGGCTCAAAACCCGGCATTTTGCCAACGGTGCAGAGCTCCTCACACTGTGTTTCCTGAGGACATACGCGGCCGCATACCGCCGGAAGGTTGGTGTACTTGTTCATGACCTCAGCTGCTCCTGCCATGTCTCCATCTCTGATGCACTTGATGAAGCCGGGGATGTCAATAGCGACCGGGCATCCTGCTATACAGGGTTTTGTCTTGCACTGGAGGCAGCGTGCGGCTTCCTTCATTCCCTCTTCGATCGAGTAGCCAAGGCATACCTCTTTGAAATTGCTTCTGCGGACCTCAGGGTCCTGCTCTTTGATGGGAGTCTTCCACTTGGAAAATGTTACTGCCATGATTCTTCACCTACTTCAGCTACAAGTTTATCCATTGATATCTTTT